>Ga0210059_1003610_pt1 | contig 24815 bp, 18 predicted proteins | sample Ectturendosymbi2_FD_188042 | JGI IMG/M metagenome (GOLD analysis project Ga0210059, IMG submission 188042) | Ecteinascidia turbinata endosymbiont from Florida, USA - Sample 2 (SPAdes) (version 2) | ecosystem: Host-associated > Tunicates > Ascidians > Unclassified | place: Key West, Florida...
GTGGTGCCCGGCCCCCCCATTTGAAGTCTGTGCCCCTCCATTTCACGTTTGGACCCCTGGTTGCTGCATACATCCAATACAGTATTTAAAAAATGTGCCTCCCCTGCTGGTTTTTGGCCCCTCCTTCTGGTTTTTGGCCCCACCTGCTGCTAAATCCTGGCGACGGGCCTGCATAGAACCTGATGTCTACTAACACTCACTCGCCACGGAAGGTTGTACAGAGCCCTGCACCAAAAATTATAGGCCACTGATTGTTTGACAATTTTGGCCAATATTTGGTGCAACATTATTTTGCGGCATTAGATGAAAACGCTTTCTTTTAAGCGACATTGTACAAGGTTTACCGGTAGTCACAGATATGCATGTTCCCACTCTGGCCCGCATGCTTAATGTGTTGCGGTTGCTTGTTCTAGACTTGTGCGAACCTTTGCAAATTCTTTGTTTGTTTTATTCACTCTGCATAGCTTTGCAACTACACACTACTTCGCGTAGCGAATACAGATTACTCCAACTAATTGTGTATCGGTTAAACCAGTGGTTCCCAAACACTTTCGAGCCGTTACCCTAATCAAGGTAGCGATTATGTCTTATTACTGTTAATGTTTCGCAGTGATCGCTCATAATACAGAACCACATTGTGGTTTTGGTTCTGCGGTACTCCCAAAAAAACGCATATTACCTCCGGGCGTAATTTACCCCACTTTGGCAACCACTGGGTTAAACGCTATAACCGCGTTTTCGTATAAGATTCCAGAATCTCAAACCATTCAAACGTGAAAAAAATAGCACGGTTAATCGCATAAACCGGATACTTCAATAGAAATGTTATTACAATTTTTTGGTTTGAACATTTATTCCACGCCGCTTTAATGTGAGTAAAAGACGCGGTTCCGAGATTAAGCAGCTGAGTGTCGCCATTGGGATGGCCAGAAAGCAAAATTACTCTTTCTTTGGCAGAGAAGTCGGCGTCGTAGGGTGGTCTGTACCCAGTGGCGTAACTAGAGGTTTGAGCCAGGGGGTCAAAGTTTAGCTGAAGGGGGCCCACTGGTCACCGTAGGGGGGCCACTAGACAAAACTCAGAAAAAAGTTTAAAAATGATAGCGAAACTCTGGATGTCGTGGATGTCTATACTAGCTAAAACAAACGAAAACACTCTGAAAAACGCAAAAAATGTTAACTGGAGGGGCCAAGTTTTTACATTTGGCTAGCCAGGGGGATCAGTTACGCCACTGCCTGTAGCTATCAGTTAAGCCACTGTCTGTAGCTGCCAAGCAGCATTTAAAAACTTATTCTCACATTCAACAATAGTGTGGCTCAAGTGCAGTTGAATTTACATAAATATAGATTGTCGCATCACAGAAAAACACGGCGGGAGTACTGTAGAAAATTAGTACCATGCAGGTGTACGGCCACATTGCAGAAAGCTCGTCGAATTACAGAAAGCCAAAGCGGCATCACACGCTACGTCGAGCTCTGTCAAATGCGACAAGGGCACAGATGTTATTGTTAAAGGGACTTGGCATGCCGACTCAACAGTCCCCCTAGTTGCAACCCTGAATGTTTGCATGCAGACTTGAATTCGGCCTGCAAAATTTCAAGATACTTAACCCCGACTCCCATCTCTGCCGGAAGTATATCAAATAACATGTAGCAGCGTAAAATTAGCACTGGCGTAACATTTGAAAGGGACACATTTCCGTTCAAAAATTTTCTGTTGTAGAGCATGTAAGGTCTCGCGCCCCCCTAGAAATTTCTTGACGACCCCCGGTTAAGAACCACTGGCCTAGAAGATTCATTCGTTGAGCTACGCAGTGTGCGCATTACGCACATAATGATTTTTGTAGACAGTGTCTGTTGTTTGTGAAAAATTACAGTTGATATACGCTACAAATTATTAGGTTGCTATTAATGCGCAGTATTAGTTTGTTTGTTTCTGAAGTAAATTATCCTATGTTTGGATTTAAGACCGGTCGTGGATTCGATTCCCGGTCAGGTCATACCCAAGACTTGAAAAACGGTATTTCCAGCCTGCCCAGCCTCGTGCTTGGCGTTAATGGATGGGTGTAAGGGTCGGTTCACGCGCGGTGCTGCCACGACTCGGCATCAATGCAGCATTTACAGCAAAAATAGCCTCGTGATCCACGGTGCAAGTAAGCGGAGAAGGGCGCCTGCAAGTGCAGACCACACGTGACCAGGGGCGGATCCAGGGGGGCAATTGCCCCAATCGACCCCCTAAAAATTACGAATGTAACTTTATTCAACACAAATTTTTTAACAATTCGGAAAACAGCATTGGCGATATAAGGACATTTTGCAGTCCATTATTTTGTTGCAACAGTGCTGTGAAGTATACTTCATCTCTCTTACAGTAGTAAAACCGTTATGAGACTTGACTACCTAATCCTGCTGAAATCGCCCCCCCCCCCTAACCTTACTGGCTCGATTCGTCCCTTCTCGTGACACTCTAAGAGATGTGCAAAACCGAGTATAAACGAATCCGAACTGAACAAAAACTTCGAAGTAGCTCAGTTTGGTCCACATGATTTAACACCTTTAAAAAACTTTTTGTTAATACCCGAGATATGAACAGCTCGATGTTTGTGTTACATGACATGATTCTTTTTTGAAAAACTTAATAATTCGAAACGATACATGCTTTTTGGTAAAACTTGAACTGATTCGACTTAGTAAAGACAGTGACTTGCAATGTCTCATGGAATCATTTTTGAAGTGGAAGACTTTTTTTGCTTAAGTTTATTTTCAAAGAGTTTTCTTCAAAAAAGCTAATGTTAACGCACTGATTGGATAATATTAGCCAAACCCATTACGTAACGACGCCGTTTCAACCAAAACGTCTGCATTTCTCCCCCACTCGTCCCAAAATTTCAATTTGGTTAAAAGGTATAGGTTAGATATATTGAATATAGATATGTGCATGTTTGAATCATCGCAAACAGATGAAAGCAGAGTCCAGTCGGCTGATTCCTCGAAAGCTTGCAGAAAATATACAGCTTTTAATTGTACAATAGCCTGTGATGTGCCCGAGTCAAATTTGTCGAGTCAAGAGTCTATTCGAGTCAGAGTCGAGTCACAAGAACTGTTTATTCACTTCAAGTCGTTAGTTTTGCAAGTTCAAGGTAATGTCGAGAGTCAACTAAAATTTGCCATTTTACCTGTTTTTTTCGGCTACAAACTGGTGCCAATAAACTACAAAATGGTGCCCGATGAGCCACAAACTGGCGCTCAATGTTGTTTCAGTACTTTTTACCAGGCAACTTAAATCTGAGCATTTGTTAAAAGCAGCTTTTGTCCTTTAATTTTAATTATCTCGTTCACTCTCAGTCAATTCCACTCGTTTAGCCCTGTTTCAACCAATATACCTCTTTGTAAGCTACTTCACTTGCATCGACAAAGACTCAAAGTAAAAGTATGAGGCCGACCACGATCACGATATGTGAATACTACACTAACCCACTATAGTGTGTCCAATGTACAGCATTGTGTTGCTTTCCCCTCAGTGAAAAGCTAAGTTTCAGCTCCACCTCTGTCAAGTGGAACCCCTGATCCTGAAAAACTAGCATAACAACACATGGAGACACTGTCACAACAGAAAATTTGCGCCAATGTGAATCATGTGCCACTGAAGCAAAGAAAGCTCATTTCTTTGTGTGCAAACTAACAGTGTTTGGCAATAACATGTTTGAGATTTTGTGACTCGAGTCACGCCATCACTGACAGAAAGCTTGAAAGTTGAAAAGCTCTAAATGACGTGGCAACAAAAATGATAGACTCGACGTGACTCGGTACAAAGTTGTGACTCAGCTTGAAATATTCAAGATGCCAACTTTGATTGACTCAAAGCTTATTGCGAATGGCTCAAACTCAAGTTGGGCTCGGACGCGAGATGACCTGACTCAACTTCCGGCTTCGTACCCATTTCTGGTCCTGCTGATACCGTTGCAGAAACATTGGGCTTCTGAATATAACTTTGTTTAAAAGAAGGTGACTTCAGTTGAAATATCTAAAATATCTTTATAAAAATATGCCACTCTTTACAAAAAGTAGTCAAATGCGTATTGGTAAAAATTTTGGTATTGCTTTTGTTACAATTCAGGACACCTTGAAGCTTTCCAGTGGGCGACAGGTTTTAGCTTCCTTGACCCTTTACCAGTGGAACAAACAAATATGTTTAATCAAAAATACTTTTCTACAAAGAAGTGTTGTGTTGGTGACAACGTTTCCGAGTTGAAAACATCTGACGATTTTTCAGGCTCTAGAGAAGAGTCAATAGTTAATTTCCGAAAACGTGAAGTCAACTGCTTCGTAAAGGCACCTCACCATACAGAACCACTGAAAATAATCAGCAATGTTTGTTCTAGGGAATGCAATATTGCAGCAATCCGCTTAAGTTTGGCAATAATTTTGTTTACAAAATATTTATCGAAATAGCTTAAATGTACTTCCATTATTTCAGGTGTTAATGTAATTAGAGCTTTGGGTCTTGCGAACATCCCTATCAAAGGAGTGAAACCATTGCCTGGAATTACTGATGGAGCAACTGCTTACAGAATCAAGGGGCGCAGAAGTAACCTAGTTTCGAAAAAAAGGTATGTCTTCTCATCTAATTTTTTGTGTAATGCGTATACACGTGATCGATGACAAATGTATTAAATTGGACGTGAAACACAATTGATATGCTGTTGCCAACATCACGGGCGGATCCAGCTAGTAATATTAGGGGGGACGATTTCAGTAATATTTGGTAGTCAAGTCTCATTACGGATTCACTACTGTAAGAGGGACGAAGTATATTTCACAGCACTGCTGTGACAAAACTATGGACGACAAAATGGCCTTTAATCGCGAATAATGTTTTCCGAATTGTACAAAATCATGAGGTTTTAGTGGGGGAGATCGCCCCTCCCTGGATTTGCCCTGGCCTACATGCTGTTTCTTAACTGCACTGGAAAAGCTTTGCTTTGGTGAAAAATAATGCAGTTGGCATCGGAACTGTAGTGCTTCCTTGCATAACAAAGATAAAGTAGAATAAAACATATGTTCGAAAAAAACTTCTGCGTTGATGCTGCACTCAGCAAAAAGTGGATGTTTCAGCTTTTCTGTTGAAACTAATGCATTGCAGACGACTTTTTGCAAGCGGCTGCCCTTCGTTCTTCACTGTTGTCAGTTTGCTTCGCATGAATAGAGCAACTCCAAGATCCAGCAATTGGGAGTTGGTCAAGTTTACCAACAGCGAAGGAAATGCGGAGTTTGGAATTTCCTTTTATGGATCCAAGAAAACACTAAAAGTTTTTCGGTTATTGGAACTTTGTCTAGATGTTTTAGAAATTTTACGATTGTTCGCCATTGGAGCACCTTTATAGTGGCGTTGATGCTTTGATTCCAAGTTTATTTTTCCTCAATTTTCTTGTCATTGGGTCAAATTCGAAGCTGCCAGTACTGCACTTTCGTACAGTACTATTAGCCTGATCCTGACTAGTTTTTCATTGTGCAGACTGTTTTTTATCGATAGACTAAAACATGTTTTTGCCTAGTTTTCGTTTGTCACTCTTTTTACAGTACATATGAAGCATTTACCGTTCTTGGTTACATATTTATCGGATTTGATTGCGGTATCAATGTTAAACGTAGATTTTAAAACAAGCAATACAGTTGCTTTGCCTCACTCTGCGGCTGCTGATCAAAAATCACCAAAATAAAAAAAAGTATTTTTCGTTGCAAACTTATACTTTTATAAGGCAGCTCATGCGTGACGCTAAAGTTTTCTGGCATCTACTTTTTGAGCTTACAACAATTTTTTCCTACTTAGGTCTTGGAGTATTTTGCTGCAGCCTTCAAACTTAGTTTCACCGTCAACCAAACAATCCTCAAAATGAGCTGATGGCCATCTGCAGACTCCACGCAACTGCTATTTTTGTTTGTCAATAGGAAAGGAGCAGAAGACTTCATCATGAACAGTAGCGCAGCTGGCGAACTCTTCGACAGGAAATGGCATAAGTTGGAAGTAAAAGTGGCGCGAAGTGGAGTAGAGGTGTACGTGGATTGCCAATTAATAGCGTCCCGGAGCAGGAAGTCACCACTGTCAAATTACATCAGTCCAACCGGAAACATTGCCATCGTGAATCGTCTGCCTCGAGGAAAAAACCCTTCGGTATTTGCATTGCTTCTTTTTAGTGACAAAGGTAAATGCTATCATGGCCGTTGTACATTTGAAGATAAGACGGAATAAAAATGTAAACTGCTGCTCCAGCTGCTACTGTGGCCCATTCCGTTGTTGCCGAGAATGGAGTCACTGCCCCAGTGGCGATTCTAGAATGAAAAAATTGGGGGGCCACTGCGAGACCAAGGAAAAAATAGGGGGCCAACATAAATGTCTCTCCTGTCTGGTGATTTTCCGTTGTAATAAAGGTTGGTTTGCTATGATTAGGCTTGTGAATATCGTCGGAACCTCTACAAACTGTTTAAAATTTGATGGCTGAAACTAATCTGCTGTATATGTCAATCCAACGAACTTGAACGTGCAATCAAGCACAGAACTGGGGGGGCAAGCAGGGGGCTAGCCAAAAATCTGGGGTTGATGGCCCACCCAGCCGCCACACCCCTTTAGAACCACCATTACGCTGCGCGGGTAATCAAGCGCGAACGTACAAGCACAAGATCAATTCACAAACGCATTAGTTCATACGAACAGTGCACGAGATCACACACACACACACAAAACGACGCCAGGGAAGAGTTTCAGTTAAGGCAACGGGGGCAAATAGCGGCCCGCGGGCGATATGTGGCCCGCGGAAGCATTCAGGAAAATTTCTCAAATCTGAAATTAAACGCTGCATTCTCAAAATGGTACCCGAGCCAAATTAATTGCCCACCTCTGAGTTAAGGTGATCAGAGATGGCCTACATCTCAGCCGCGTGCACTTGGCCCTCCATGAAGGTGTGCATGGCAGGTCAAGGCAACCAGGTTCCACGGAGTGGAGTGGTCCCATCTCGCATGCCCGAACCGATTCAGAGCGACTTTCCAGCTGCTTTTTTAGATCGTGCGCCAGGCAAGAAGGCCACAGCACAATTTTACAAGATCTTGGTAAAACCCGGCCTAGAAGCTGGCTCCAGGCATTCTAGCACCGAAACGGACGCACTCACCACTAAAGAATAGGCCAAGATGTGGTTTGACAAACAATAAAGTCGAAAGACAGAAGTTTTGCATATCTCTCGGAGGACATTAACATGAATTTGTTTGTGATTTACGAAATGTTTAAAATACTTTACTACATTTAAAAGACACCTGCGACCACACAATAAGTAGAGACATCATTGCATACCATATAAGTGATTGATATTAAGCTATGCACTTGTTCGTTGATACAAAAGTTTCTTCTGTCTTGCTTCGACCGCTGATGTATAGTTTATTCATCAAAATCACCTCACAATGCGTTCGCTGTGCAATTGACCTCGTTGCGGTTGCTATTCAGTAAGCAGTGGATAAAACGTTTCTTATAATTTTTTTGTTTCAACAACTGTGACCGAGGGCCCTTTTCCCCTTTAAAATTGTAAACCTTGACGTTGTACCACTGTTTACGATTTTGCTGTGTCAAAATTTCATTACCTTTGCAGCTACACGGGAACAGGTAATTCTTTAATCTTATGAAGATAAGTGTTACTTCCCATCATGGCACTGCGAGTGTTTGAAGTTCTTCAACAGATTAAGATTTTATGATGCCTGAAGGAGCAAAGTCCTCAGCGTTTGGTTTTTGATTACAGTATTGTGCAAATATGAATGAGTTTCAAAAGAAAATTGAAGTAATTCGTTACTTTACAGATAACAGTGCAAGACGTGGTGATAAAATGTCATCACCAAAGCGGCGATAACAGCCATGAGTCATGCTGTCAGCTTCCAGGCTATCAGGTAACACATATGTTGTTTTCTTACAAATAAAACAACCACTTCTGTTTCGCGGCCCCGCATTTATGGTTTGACCACGTTTAAACGGTGGCAAACTGTTAACAAAACTCAGCTCAACGGAAAAATAAAATTACGTTGGCGTGCGCGTTTCAAATAAAATTTAGCAAACTGATCGCATTTTAGTAAAGTATTTTGAAATAATGTAGAAATATGAAGAGACGCAATGAAAACATTCAATAAACTTCATCTTCCGGTTGTCCAAATTTTGGACTTAAACGTAAAGCTATACGCGCATATAATGTATTCTTCAAAAGAATTGTTACAAACCCGGAATTGTATTGTATCTGGCTGCAGGACAGAGATATTGAAGACCGGTGCATTGATAAAAAACGAATAAAGACTAAGATAGTGGCGTCACCAAGTCTGGACACATTGTGCCAAAATAACTGATGTTAAAACAAGGTGAACATGCAGCCAGGTAACGAAAGACCTTGCGGTTATCGAGTCGAAACGCCATAGCAGAATGCCACCAATAACCACTTAAAATGAAATTTTTTGAAGCAGGTGGCATGCGGCGACAGCGCAGGATCACCATGTTCATCGATCGCTTACCACTTGGTGATCCTGCACTGTCGCCGCGTGCCACCTGGTTCCAAAATATCTTATTCTGAAGTGAGCGATCAAGAAAAGGTTGAGATGGGAAGCACTGCCATAGAAACATGATTCGAGCATGTTCCGATTGCGTTCTCACAGTTGACATGCACCGCAGAAACCGAACTTTGCGGACAGCAGTGCTTGCGCTGAACTATGACTCCCTTTGTTATCGTCAAAGTGCAAACTTTCGCGCCCGAAGAGAGCCGCAATCTTTACGTGGATGGAGAAAAAGTTAGAAACAATCGGAACGTTTGCTTTACTTTGCGCAGCAACTGAGTTACCCGCAAATACTTAGTTCGATTTTTACTGAGCGTGATCGCATTCCAATCCCGAATGTCCCACTTTGACCACGCAGGTTAATTAAGAACTCTTTTCTATGCACAGTAAGCCAGTATTTTCACTTTAAATCTCACCGAAAAAGCAAAATCCGCCTGTTTACGGTGGGAATTGTTGGATTGCTCGTGTTGCCATTGCGTATACTGTGCTTTCTAACTCAGTATAGCCTGGATTATAACAATATCGTTTTGGCAGGTAGAGAAGTTGTTTTGTGAAGAAGTTAAAATTTCTTCATAGCACAATAGTGCGATCTCAAATTCCCTCATTCCTTATCTTGGCGGACGTGCTCTGATAACCACACTACCTGATGTACTTGCAGATGGATTGCTTGTCAATCGAACTTGGGTAGTTGACGTGCGCCAGAGGTTGCTAAGTTAAAATATGTTAATTATTTCAAGCTGTAACTGGTTTTCAACAGTGTGCGTTGCGGTATTGCTAGAAATTGATTGCTGCCTTGTAAATTAGGTAGAGTTATTTCCCAACCATCATTTCCATCCGGCAATAGCAGCTTTGACTGCTGCAATTATCAGTGAACTTATGTCTTATTACGGGTCGTTATTTAATTTTATTGTATCATGTCTATGAAAAACCGAAAAGTAATATGCAAGTTCTTCATAGGGTGTAAAATTCTCAGTGCATTCTCTCATAAAATTTTCTGCTCTCATTTTGGCAAGCAGACATAATGTTTGTGGAAACTGTACTTCAGTACGCTATACGTCATTTGAAAAAAAATTAATATCTTCAAATTTTTATGGTACGGTATCTGATGAAATCGGAGTATGCTTTTACTGTCCGCAGAAGTTCTCCTTTCTTCAAAAATGATTCCAAGCTTCTTCTTTATTTTAGGTGTAAAGGCTGTGGCGGCATTTTTTATTGCTATTATTTTCACACTTTTGGCGGTCAACAGTGTCAGGTTCATGAGTCCACGTACATAACCTCAACAACAACCCATGTCAGAACTTCAACAAACCCGGATGCTCAGCAAGGTCACGGCGCCCCACATGATGTCATCCAGTTTCCTACTCGGCCAACGGAACCTGAAACTCCAGGTGTGAATAGCGGTGAACAAACAACTCCATCACAGCCTTTAGAACCTGTTAGGCCTGAAGGACCAGCAGGTCCGCCAGGGCCACCTGGTTCTCCAGGACCGCCGGGCCCACCCGGCCCTCCCGGAATTCCAGGCCCGGATGGTTCACCGGGAAAGCCTGGAACTCCAGGAGAAGATGGAAGACCTGGAGAAACTGGAGTAAAAGTAATAAACGCTTGCGTTTGTTTTTTGTTAGGGCTTGTTATTCGGAGCTCTTATTGTAAGGTATCGATTATTGTAACTGACAAATTTGCTAACAAAAAAGTTGTTTGTCTTGAAATATTTTGACGGTAGTAACTTCTTTCAGCTGCTTGCTAATAGCCATGGCTGTAATAGCGTTGTTTTCTGGTACGGTTGCTGGAAAGAAAATACGATTTGGGCGATTGACGGTTCTCGCTTCTTCTTCGCCAGCCGCATTGCGTGGTTTTAACGAACAAATGCCCTTTCGTTACGGCATATGGCGCTAAAGTATAACTTTTATAGACGTTACATGACATCTAACTTGAAGGCTTCTCAAACATTCATTCCTGTTTCAAGACCTGCATCCGTTTAAAAACGTCAACAGAGCGAAGGCTTAGTTCATAGTACATAGATTTGTGACAACAAAAAAGAGGGTTTGGGCAGCAATCAGTTTGATGTACGTGCACTCTTGCAAAGCAAAGCTACTTGCTACTTTAAAAATGCTGTTTTTAATGAGTTCATGAGTTCAATTTTACATTAACTGCATACATATCTCGGCAACATCCCACAACAGCTGCTGTAGAACTCAAACTTGCATAAATTTTGAGATCATTTGTTATCCAGCTTCCTGCTATCTTCCATTGATGTCTTCTATCTGGGTAAAAAGTTGAAAAGTTAAAAGCGACTTTAAAAGTGGACACTTGCTTTTATTTTACTTATGTATGCACTGTAAAATAAACGCATCGAAATTATAACAGTTCGATAGAATAAGTCGGTTAAATTGCGCAGCTGCTGGACAAACGTAAATGGAACTTGCAATGACAAACGAAAAATTTCATAACGATGACGAACAATATGATAGTCTTCTTCTATTGTCAGCATAACAGTTTGTTATCACAATGCATCCCCAAAGTAATTGAGTACTTTCCTTGTAATGACGCCCCAAGATCCACAAAGCTATATTTTGGCCCATGTTTTCTGCTAATAAAAGTAGTGGCAGTATTGACGGAAAGGTTTTTGCTGCTTTATCAAAGGACGGTATGGGTGTCTGAGCTGCTTCTGAAGTGACTGTTGCCGAAGAGATAAAAACTGCCGCGTAAACTCAAAAATCATTCGTCGCAGGGGGAAAGTGGCAGTATGGGAATTCCTGGATTTAAAGGAGAAAAAGGAAAAAGAGTACGTTTGACTTCGTATGATTAGATGACTTGTATTAACGTTCAAACTGGCTACTATACTCTCTTCTGCTTTGCAAGCTTCATTCACACATGAAACTTGAAACGTCTCAAACCTGTTTAAATTTTGTGTTACTAATTTTTTCAATTTTTTTGGCTGTGGCCAGCAACTCAATCAGTTTGTCAAATACCGTACTTTTCTGACCTGAATGGTTCTGGATGACCCGAATGGTTCTGAATGGTGAGACAATCGACTGACTGTTCAACACCTTACACGAGATGTAGTGCGGCCAAGCAGTGGATTATAACTCGCTCAAACGACGAAGAAGAATTGACCTGAATCTAAATCATAGCTACCGAGAAAGAGTTGTAACAGCTTAGCGATGTTCGTTATGCCCAGCTGGAACTTTGCTCTACGTGAGGCTCAGTGACATAACCACGGAGGGTGCGTTTGGGGACACCTTCCCACCAAGTTTTTATGCACCCCAAAATTGTTTTAAACATTTCTGACGGCAATTGCGGAGCACGAACTTATTCATTGTGTCGCAGAATTCTGTACTCCTCTTAGTTATCTCTTCATCCTGTAGTGCAATATCTTCGGTCTCATCATAGAGACATCTTGATTAGATTGTGGATCTCAACCACTCAATCGTATTCAGTCATTCGGTTTCCACACAGGCCGGTAGCCAAATTTTAAGCTTTGGGGGGCAAAATATATACTTTACGGGGACAAGATTTTCGTTTTTTTTTATGTTTAAAATATTTTTTTCTGGGCACAACAAAATTTGCGGGGAATGTCCCCGAATGCCTCCCCGTGGCTACGGGCCTGTCCACAGCAACCAAACCAGTGAAAAATATCCTCTTTATTTCAGTGGCGTCGCTACTAATGTTTCTTGCCCTGTTATGTCACAAACGAGTGTGATGCGCTGTTACGTCACACATGAGTCCCATAGGCGAAGCGTAAGATTTTTTTAATACCGAACCATACGAGGAAATGACGTCCTCCATAGGCAGTGAACAACAATGAAATCTGTTTCTGAACAAACCATCCCGGTACAGTGCTGGATTAAGGTGACGCGGGGCCCGTAGCATATCAACAGCGCGGGGCCATAATGTTTAAAATACACTTGAACAAGTGAACAGCTGTTAAATCATGAATTATGTAGGCACACATGTAACTACTATGAGGCATACTGAATTTCGTGTATGCGGAAACCTGGCCCTAAACAGCAACTGGTGGACTTTATGAGCTACTGTACGTATCTTTTTTACCAAAAATGTATACACGCATGTTTTTACCAGGAAGAAATCCATTACTACTCACAAGTACAGTACGGAAACAGTAATTAATGCTTCCAGACTCAACAAATTCGATTTTCAAAAGCAGCAAACCGATCATTGCTATATCTAGAGCGTGTAGTCGCACTAAGTGTCGAAGTCGATTGTCAAAAGCAGCAAACCTACTGCTTATGATTGCATTTCCTAGCTTTTGCCCCAGCGAATTGTTTATGATACTGGTAATATCTGTTTCACATAGAAGTTCATCCTCTATACTCTTTAGAATCAGGGTGTTTAGCTTGTTTTGTCAAAGTGCTCCTTTGTTCATTCTGCCATATTAAATTTAGAAAATGACCATTGTCAACTGGAGTTGGTCACCATGAAAGTTAAATAAATGCGTAAATCATTTCCCACATTTGAAAAGAAAACTCCAAGTACACCACCTAATTGCTAGTGAATAGATGCCAAATTCAGGGCTGCCAATGAGATTTTTTGAAAAAAACTCACCAAAAAACAGATTTGAACATAAAATCCGATGTAGTCACAAAATTAGGGATATTCTTTTACTTATTTTTACTATCTACCATATCTAGGCATCTGTAAGTCACAAAACGTGTTAGTAAACAGCAGCGTAGCCAGCCCACAAACGCGGGCAACAGTATTTTGTTTGGAATAGAACCACAAGATATGGTTAGCTCCCCTCCGGCTATAGCCCCTGTTCTAGCAGGGGTATATCCCTGTACCAGTGAATATTTACTGTAACTTTTCTAATGAATTTTGTGTCTGCCAGAATTATTATATCGCAGTAACAGGGACTTGTTTGCATTTCTGGCGGTCACCTGGCAGCATTTGCAATAATTAAATCTTCATTCCCAGTGTCCATCTATAGCTAACTTTTGAGATCTGTGTCTTTGAACCACACTACATTAAGTGTTGTGTGCACCACATAAATCTTTTTGTTTAGGCTTGCTTCATTAGGACAGTATCTCTGTCACTTGAACTCATCGCACCTAGCTAATATTTACAGCTTATACGATGTCAGTTGCTTGTTCATCAGCTATGCTGAAGATTAAGGTGCGTTGATAAAACAAGGTAAAGAAAGATGGTACTAGAAATAAGATCTTAAATCACCGCTACGCATTACATTCTAAATACTCCAGATCTTCAGAAGAAAAACCCAGAAACACAGAGACATTCGAAAATCCAGGTATGGGGCAAAACCCCAGGTTTGGCGTCACTGCCCAAAACATTTAAAAAGTAGGTAAAAGGTAAAACAACTTATGGAACAGGTCAATATGCAGCAATAATATTTTAAAAATTGTCGTTCATAACAGTACAATCAAGCAATATATGGAAACTGCTGCAATAACCAGGGATTGATATTAGGAGAGGCGAAAGAAATGGTAGTCTCGGGCCCCCTTTTGAGCATTTCGCTCATAGTTTTTGCATTTGTTTTGTTAAAAAGCTCACTCTGGAGCCATATTTATTAAGCTCTGAAACAAGTCATATATCAGTCAAAATAAAGCAAATTATGCGCAAAGTGCCATATAGGTATCCTCAACAACTTTGATGTACACGCAAAGAACAATTTAAAATCAAATGACTTCCAAAAATTTACAATGTGAAATGGACTTAATGCATAAGCAAATTCCCATACACAATGAAAAATTGAACTTGCTTTTAATAAAGTTTCTGTGTAGCATCTGCAAATATAGGGAACCCTTACTGGGAGCTTGAATTGGACATCTAATTCTAATATCCACATTCGTGTTTAATATAAAGAACAAATTTAACACAAAGGACCGCGGGACACCCAAAAGCGCGGGGCCCGTAGCAGTTGCTACATTTGCTACTATTGTTAATCCGGCACTGTCCCGGTACCTTGCGTACAGCACTAGGACAGGGGTTCTTAACCTGGGGAAATTTTACCTATGCTGGGGGTAAATTTAATGATGCTGAAGTTACAATACTTTGTTTTTTTCTGCAGCGCTGGTGAGTAAACAAAAAACAGGGAGTGAATTTTATGTTAGGAAGCCGACAAGGGGTAAACGGGAGAAAAAAGGTTGAGAACCCCTGCACTAGGAGATTGATAGTGGAGGTTGCGTAAGCACATAATGCCATGTGTTTTTACTATGGCCAATTGCAAACCTTTTTACGTGGATGATAATTTCGCTGTTATTGATCAAATCAGGGGGCTAAACTCAAACTGCTTCGAGGAACAAATGAGGACTTATCAAGTAACCCGAGGGCCGCATTATGACGCTGACACAAAAATTGCCGTACCTGAAACATATAGAAACAGCTTTCTTATCCTATTTCCTTAGAAAGATATCGTTAGTTATAGGCAATTCATTTCTAGCCGTCTCCACGTTTGTTTAAAGGTAACCTGTCCACTCGATAGCCGAGCACTTTAAAACACCAGTAATAAACAAAACAACGTACATGTTAACTATCTGAAAATTCCTAAAAGCATCGCTGGCCGCGTGTCTGAGACTCCCGGATTAAATGCTGCACATTTTTCATACAAACTGTTGCCCTGTTCAACGGTCAATTTACACTTTTGCTTGTGACTTAATCACATGGTTGAAAAAGCAGTAGGTCTGCTCATGCTTCGTGTTGAGCGAGTGTCATGTCGTGAAGATTACAATAATGTCCTCAAAAATACCGATATACGTTTTCAAAGGAAAAGTTGCACTTACGTACAGTTTATGAAGTCCAAAATGAAGTTTCCAAATACGTTCAGCAACGCATGAAGTTATTCGGGTGACAAGTGAGGTATCGTTGTTACGCATGTAGCATAAAACGTATAGATTGTTTCCACTTCTAAATAGAAAACGGTGGCTAGACTTGAACAATTAATAAATTTTTTAATTCGATTCCAATGAAAAAAATTCTGCCCTACCCATATGGAACTTGGTTGTTGAAAAATCAAAACCTCCTTCCCACTTGCATGCTGCAGTAGATAATAAGAAAAATTTCTTTTGCCCGAATTTCATTAGTTTATCAACTTGTGCTTGACGTTTTTGTTCCCAAGTGTATTTCTACAAAATATCGTTGTTTTACTAAACTTTTGTATTACTTGCCGACCCTCTGTGTGCATATGGTTAAGTTGAGTGCAGGTGCGTAAAAATGTTAACTACATTTGTAGCAAATCGCACAGAGCTTCTGCCTTTTCTTTTACTTTTTGAAGCATCATCTTCTTATCCTTGTCGGGTGGAAATGCCGTATTAACATCTTAAAAGTTTCATTGGTGCATGCAGTGGAACTTTTTTGCATAAAGCTAAAATGCGTATATACGCATAGCATTGGTAACGGGATTTTGCAGTGTGAAAACATTGTTTTTATCTTTATATTCTTTAACTAAGATTATTAGAAAGTTCATTATTAGGAAGTAGCTATAAAAAGTATTGCATACTATCATCATGACTTTAATTGTTTGAACTTTAATTATTTGCTGTAAGATTTGGTTAACCTACTTTGCTTTTCATAGGGGGAGCCTGGTCCCAGAGGTCCTCCAGGACCGGCTGGACCACCAGTATTTAACGGAAATTTCACGGGAGTTGACATGAAAGGACAAAAAGGTCAAAAAGGAGAAGTTGGTCGTCACGGCATTAGTGGAGTTCAAAAAGGCATTCGCCGAGTAATCATTGTGTGAACACAGTATCTTAAAATAAGTTATATTACTTTGATTGTACAAACAATGATATACCTTATGTCACACAAATAACAATGAGTGTAAATCTTTAAAGCAAAGTTTAATTATGGAGAACAGTTGGCAAAATTATGATCACTTTCTGGCATTACGTGCTTGTTATGTGACCAACTTGGTTGCTGCACAAAACCTGAGAAAACACCGTAACCAAAAGCTGCCTTGAGGAAAGTTTGTATGGTTTACAAAAACTTTGCATTACAGTTAATCGTTACTAAAAACAAAACAAGTTAGTCAGTTTTCGCGTTTCTTCATGAATATCCTAAAAAAGAAGTCAGTCCATTGTCTGAAGCAGGTGATTACTGTGAAATTCTCTTACAGGGCGTCTCAGAAAATAGAGTTCGGCAAATCGTAAGAGAAACACTGCAGGAAATGCTTCAAGGTACATTGAGTCCCCGAATGTGCTGTTGTGAGACTGACAAACACAATTTGAAGAGCTATGTGTTCGGCTCTTCATTATGTGCTTGCTTAAAATTTGATATGTCTCTGTTTGCGCACCAGTGTCACCTTTCCAAACCTTCATCATTGTATATTATGTTTGAACTACACCAGTTTTGAAACCTTCACATATCGGAATATTTGAGAAAAAATTCAACGAGTTTGTTCTTTCCAGCCTTCAAAGAAAAAAAACGTTAAAATTACGAGAAATCCACTTCTTTTCCAAATATGAAGAACGATTTTATTCTAAGTTCATGACCTTGCAATTGATCACTCAAACGAGAGCTTCACAGTCCATTCTTCTTTGGCTTTATCAGACGGTCATCCACCCATTTGAACTGTTAGATATTTGTCAGAACGTGTTGCCCGCATTAATGTTCGTACAACTCTTTCACAATTGAAAGTCAGATGTTCCTCGTGTTAAAACGTTTCCGACAAATGTTTCTGCCGTTTTGTAAAAGTCGGCAAATCATGCCAAGTTCGTTTGAACAGTGCAGCTTATGTTTTCCTTTGATCTTTTCTTATGATTTTTTTCAAATCAATTTGAGCAAGTCAAACTGAGTTGGAGATAAACGCCGCACTATACTTTCGAGGCAGTCCAGATGTGTAAAAAGTCATACAGTAGGTTTTGTTCACGCATAAAATTTAAAATTTAGTTAGTTTCTTCCATCTATGAGAAAGAGAAAGACGGTGGTACCTACTTGCACGCCCGCTTGCAACCAAAATTTTATTTTCTCGTTTGTTTAAAAATCGTATTTCAAGCGTATCGAATTTTCAGCGAAGGTTGAACGAATTGTCGTTACCATGTTGGATGCTGAGAAAGCTCGCAATCCTGGTGGTCGGAATGGATTGCCTGGTCCACCTGGATCTCGTGGGAAACCAGGATTTACAGGTCCCCCCGGTCCGTATGGACCCCCTGGAGCACCAGGCGTGCAAGGAGAACCAGGGCTTCGTGGAAAAACTGGCTATCCAGGTAAAGTTTTATCAAAGCGTTAGTTCATTTAAGTAAACCTGCTGTCAAATTCAATCCGCTTGTAAAATACAGTACTTTCATTTGTCTGTGTTGATATTATTGAAAAAATAAAACACTCGTTTTTTAAGTCTGTGTAAACATCCTTCAAACCGTTCTCAGGTGTGATGGGTCCAAAAGGCGAAAAAGGATCAAAAGGACCAGGAGTAATAGGGCCGGTTGGGCCGAAAGGTGATCGAGGTTCACCCGGGGAAACAATAGTGGGACAGCCCGGGAATCGTGGACCACCAGGACAGCAAGGGCCTCGTGGATTACCTGGAATGCCTGGATACAAAGTACGAAATTCTTGACTTGGATTGTTACTAGTATCTTAAAATCTGTTTCAGAATAATGAGACTTACAAAAAACTGTTCTTGCGTGTTGCGTGGCCGCAATGTTCCCACTTTTGTTGCAGTAATAATGGGATATTGTCAATATACACTGCAGTATGCCTACGAAGTTCATTGTTTAGACACAAAAACGTACAAATTAGTGTTACAGCTGGAAAAAATATAGCTTGGGAATCTTACATAAGCGTTTAAGAGACAATACCAGTGATTTAAATAAGACAACCAATGATTACCAATGAGTTTGGCAATACCAACCAATGATTTAAATTCAATTAAGTTGAACGTTTCGAAAAACAACTGTTTTCATCATCAGCAAATCCCAATGAACACTAAGTGCTTTATAGCACCCAGCACGCCGATAAAGTATGTACAAAAATCGAGCAAAGAGTAATAGTTGATTACCAAAAGTTGTTGAGCAACACAACAATCAAACTTTTATTTTTCTGTGATCGTCGAATGCATTTCACTTCTTCCGCTTTCAGGTTCCAAAGTTCATCAGTTATAATTGACACTATAGTTGTAGTTCAAAGCTTGAAACCTGCGTGTTTCTGCGAGCTACGAAGTGGACTTTATGAAAAATTATGTTTCAAGTTTTTTAAATACGTAGATAATTGCAAGAGACTGGGCAGTGTAAGATCACGTTCATCAGAAATGTTGCCACACGCCGGGGCGTAACGAGGTTAGATGGCGCCCGGGGCAAGAAGCAAGTTTGGCCCCCCTATGCTCGATCCTAAGGTCTTTCGGAAACAAATGTACTGTATTGAAAAAGGTACGTGTGAAATTGTTGGCACTTTTCACCCCCCGCAGTGATTCGACGCCCGGGGAATTGTGTCCCCTTTGCCCCTCCTCGTTACGTCCCTGGCCACACGAAAAACTTTTATTACCAACCATCTGCAAGAGTAGCAAGTGTCTATACGAATAGGTTGTCGCATTCTGTGTTTTATCTACTACAAGCAAATTAACGTCTCTTTCAACATGGATAGATAGTATTTGCAAACTTGTAATGTAAAATGCATTTACGGTAAAAGGTATCAGAGTAGTAAGTGTTCCTAAAAATTTAATGTGTGAAAAATGTTTTACCAGAAGATTTCTGGGCGGCTGATTAATTTTGTTCTCGTTGACACTACATTTCTTCAATTTAGGGTCCACCTGGATTAACCGGGACATGCGATACACGGTATTGCTATCGCACTGTTTATGGCTTGTTGCAAAAGAGTGGATATGGTTCCAATACAAACCAGCTGGAAGTCTACTCGTCGCGATACAATGAAAAGGGCTGAGTGGTGATTGATGGTTCAATATCCGCATAAGACTTGGTGTTTTTAAACCAGGCAGCAAACACTATATTGTTTTCATCATTTTCGTTTGACACTATTAGACTAACTTCTGAACTTGCTTTTAAGTTGCAAGCTTGTGCCATAGACCTATTGCTCCGAAGCAGCATACTATTTTCACACTTTTTTAACGTATTTTTTCAGTCAATTGATCTTGTCTACCTCTGGTCGTGATCTCAAAATCGTAGATATAACTTTAGTTAACAACAACAGTTTAGAGACGAAAAATATTGTTTCGTTATTTAAAGCAGCTCCAAAAACGGAGTGCTTCAGCATAGGTTCATGTTCTTGACTTAGAAAATGAAACGATAGTTTTTAATTTTTGTTATGTAGTCTATTTAACATCAACAACTGTAGTTGACGTAGTACAGAGGTATCTTGGACCACTTTGTGCAAAGTACTGAAATCTTCTTGTCTGAGGACAGTTCATTTTTTTGATTTGTGATTTTAGCTTTACTCACATTTTTAAACGTAAAACAAATTGATTGAATTTATGTGATTTGTTGTAGTGCATGGGTTCCCACCCTTTCTCTCACCACGTACCCTAAAATTTCTTATGACAAAAAGGCTGAGTAAAACAACAAAAATCCACTGAAACTTTTAAGATTTTTAGAACTATTAAAGTAGAGTCCGTTTTTATGTCCCAAAATTAATTTGTTGCGGATTTACAATAAACGTACCCCTTCAGATAGGCAAATGTATCCCAGGTTGGGAATCTCTGTTGTAGTGTTGCAGTGAATTCGTATAATTTTGTAGAGCGTGCCAGGTTTCATACGTCCCAATAAAAACCACTCTGTAATTCGGTACATTCATAATCAAAAGAAACCTTCTGCATTTACTATAAGTCTTTTTCGTGAAACAATACTACAGTACTGTTGGTGTCATAGCATTTGCTCCATTCGCAGTTGGTCCAAAAACCTCCTTTAACAATGTTCCCAATGCACTGGTTTTCAGCGCAACAATTGCTATGGACAGTAGAATTGTTTAATTGATTGCTTTATATGTTTTCTTTTCTTCCACTGCTTTTAATTCTTATCTCGTTCTGCTATCCGAATCTGCACCTGTCAATAAACCTTCTGCTTTCTCAAAATATGAATGGTTTGCAGATTTTGAAACGGATTTATAAAAAGCAGATTGGACACGACTACCTGCTGAAAATTAGCAAATTTTCCTCTTTGATAGGTGATCTTAACGTTGCAGTTGGGAAGGGATCGTAAAGTTTAAAAACATACATTTTTCGCCAATGAAAAACGACTGCAATTTGTTCTTTGGTTTTAACTTGTGCATATGCTTTTGTATTATTTATTGACAAGTAATCTTCTCAGCTAGTATAAGAAAATTTCGCAAATTTTCAAAACACTTTGTTGATTGAGGTTTTCTTTCCTAGGTTTGTCCTAAATGCAATACGGACCTTACGATGTTAAAACCAAAGTTTTGACTACACTGCTGAAACTTTCGCAGTTTCTCCACTACTGTCATATGTTTTTCACTAAAACTAATAATTTTAATTCACCAACAGCTCAACACTATTTCAGCAAAATCAGCCAAAGGGCAGCAGGATTGCTAGTGTATATATATCAACACAGGACTTATTGCGTGACTTTCTACATCTTGAAACTCGTTCCACGCAAACACACAGCCAGCGAGCATGCACTGCTGAAAAGAGCATGCACTGCATTGACAGCTCATTTTCAAAGTGCGGTAGCACTACTGCTGAAAAGAACGAGTATTACAGGACATAGAATTTTGAAACTCAACCTGAGCTGTTCTACATCTGCAGAAAGCGAAAGTGTAAATACACGGGCAATCGGCTTAGAAAGGAACGCGCGACACTTGCCGAGAAAAATGCTCACGCTCGTCAACAACAGGCCGTAAGACACGAAACTGCAAATTCTGTAATAATTCTCCCGTAATCTCAAGAGTTTGGTGGGTGGTAACCAGTGTTCCCTCTGAGAAAATTCTACACTGAGCAAATGTTTGCTTTGTTGCGCACGGAGCGCATGCAACTGCGCAACCACGCAGACACACAAACAGTGAAGCGTTCCCAACGTTAAAAGGATTATGCGATATATATATATATACACCGTATTATATTTCGAATGCTGGAAGAACGTGAGAATAAGATACCACTGTGCAAAATGTCTGGTGGTACTGCGCAATTGTGCAGTTGCACACCTTACAGGGTACACTGGGGTGGTGACCACGAACAGTTTTCAGTGATTGTCGAAGTTTGTTGTTTTTAAATAATTTTGTTTTGCACTCATTGATTTAAAACGCCAGCGCTGATCTTTTTTGTAAGACATACCTTTGAAATCAAATTTTCAAGTGCTCGTGCAAGAGTTCGTTTGATTAAAATGGTCAGAAATGTTTTTTAAAAGTATTTTTGCTAATAACTCTGTACAGGAGATTTCCTGGTGGGGAAATTATAGCAACCGTTTTTTTTGTAACAAACGTCGTGAAATTCTGAATTTCTCAACAAACCATGTTGCTATGCTGTTTTGGAAGATGTTTGCTGGAAACCTGCAACAGGAAGAAGAGGGATCGGGTGTGCTTCGATTAAATAAATCTACATCAAGAAGACCTTTATTGCGTTTTCCTTAATATTGTGGTTTGTTTATTTGGCATGAATTCGGTTAAACTTCAAGGCTTTAACATAACAGCTGCAACACATTCAGTCAATACTTAAGCTTCAAACGTTTCTGATTTTAATTCTAGGTGTACTGTATTGCGCTGCGTTTTATCTGACTGCAATCAGTATGATTGTTTATTATCATGTAGACCTTCACGTTTTGTGTGAAAACGATCAGACAAAATTTTTCTACAGTAGGGGACTACTCATTTCCGGCATTTTCGAAGTAAAACTTCAGAGTTTCTCTTCACCCTGCTTACGCTGCAGATCCAGTCCTCAATTTTTAAAACTCAGTCCAAGTCCAAATATAAATCCAAACATTTATTAGAATGTGAACCCCAAATTCAAATGAAGTCCAAAAATTAACAAGATACAGCTTTTTAACATCAAAAGCGCCGCAATTCTTTTCCAATAACTCAGTCCAAATCTGGTACTGATCCTGAATTTTTGAAACGATTCGGATCCAATCCAAATCCGGATCCAATTCAAATCTCAAAATTCGATATAATCCTGATCCAGTCCAGTCCAAGTCCAGCCCAATTTTTTTATGCCAAAAGTGATCGGAGCCACTTGTTTGGCTCCTGACAAAGTGCTTTCAGCTCCTGCTCCGAAGCTCATTGAAAATTACACTCTGACTCCTGTTTAAACTCCGAAAAATTGCAACAAAGAAATAAAATCATTTGTTGTTCTCATACAAACCAAGTTCGCTTATTTTTCTTCCCAGAGTACTTTAGGCACAATCAAAATTAGACAACTACCGCTGTGAAATCACCTATTAACCTCTATCAGCAAGAAAAGAACCATACATTGAAAACACTTCATACCACCTTAACAAGTTACCCTCTTATATTGGAAAAACGCAAAAAAGTAATGGCATGTTTAGGTAAACCTGAGGTAAACTGCGTTTCTGTTGGCTTATTTGAAACAGCACGGCTGTTGTTGTTGCGTTTTGAAGATACATTCACTGCTGTCTTGTTCATTTCACTAAAAGTAACCACTTGTGAAAATTACTCACAACGCAAGAAACAGCGCAATGAGTGCAATTTCAGTAAACCGCGACGGCGTAACTACCAAGTTTATTCTAATCTGATAGGCACATGCAATGGCACTGACAGAGTACCATATTGCTTCCATCCAGGGGCGGAGCTAAGGAGTGCCAGGGGGGCCACTGCCCCCCAAAAATTCTGTCCTCCCAGTGCCACCCCCAAAATTTTCCGCGTGACGTCATGCCACTGCATTGAAGTCCTACACAGACCACTGACAGCTCCCCTTGTTGCAAAACTGGCCCCTCCAGTGGCCCCCCAAATGAAAATGTCTGGCTCCGCCCCAGCTTCCATCCACCCTCATTGACAGAGTACCATATTGCACTGACAGAGTACCATATTGCTTCCATCCACCCTCATTCTTCGGAGCCTGCGCTGAATCGTTTACAACCCAATACAACCGAGATAATAGAGCCATGGCATCAATATAACAATTAGCTTGATAGAGCAATTTTCATTTAAAAAGTTTATTATCCCGCTCCGGTAAAATTTCACTCCTGCTCCAGTTCCGCTATTTGTTCATAATTCCGACCCCGGTTCCTTCTCCGGCTCCGGCAAAAAAGTAGACTCCAGCTGGAGTCCACTCCTGCTCCGTGATCACCTTTGAATCTCTGCTGGTTTGGACTTCGAAAATTTAGAAGTGCTTCACACTTCATTAGGCCTACTTTTTAATTTGGCTTCATGATTTTCCTAAGGTGTGAGACAAATTCTGTAATTGAGAAAATAGGCGAATTTTTCAGTGATACAGTTTAATGATTCAACACACTACAACATAAAGCGATGGTGGCGATGAAACGACATACACGTTTTGTTCACTCTTTACGTTACAATACAATCGTGTGAAGAGGTGAAAACCGAAATTCTCAACTTCACGAAAGGTTTCAAATAGAAATATAATGTGCACTTTGCGTAAAAGTAAAAATTGTTCATGCAATGAAACAAGCAATCAGCCTTCTAATTGTATATCACTTTGTTCCGCACCGAAGATTTTTTTAATAAGAATTTTCGTACGTTTTTCGTAGTCTATATTAATAAGAATAAGGAACAAGAAAATTGTAAAACATATTGACTCCACCGTGAATTACTAAAGTCGCTTTTCGTGTAGCAGAGAATATCATTGCATTATGCTGTTCCAGCACGTGCCGTAAGGCAGTGGAGGCTCGGTTGTAGGTACGGTGTAACTGCAGCAACCCCCTATTTTCACGCTATATTTCGTTTTTAGATAAAGTTAATTGTTTTATTTGATATTTAGTTTTGCATGCACAAGACGTGTCGACAAAATGTTTCCTCCCCGAACAAAGCTAAATATTATACATCAATTTCGTTTTTGTGTGGGAATCACTGCAAACGACGAAAACGTGGAGCTGAGAGTCAGAGATGAGCATTGGACTGGATTCGGACTATAACGAGTTTTTTTATATTTGGATTGGATCTGGACTGTGAATCGCTTGAAAAAGCTAAGATCAGGACCTGATTTCGGTTGAGTTAATGGAAAAATTGCTGCATTTTTGATGTTGAAATGCTGTATTTTGTTAATTTTTTGGATTTCATTTGGACTTTGACGTAATTACATTTTTATTACATTTTTTAAAAACTATGGACTATGTTTGGACTTCGACTGATTATTAAAAATTGAGGACTGGATCTGGATCACCAAAATATGACAGTCCGCTCAT
>Ga0210059_1003612_pt1 | contig 24811 bp, 21 predicted proteins | sample Ectturendosymbi2_FD_188042 | JGI IMG/M metagenome (GOLD analysis project Ga0210059, IMG submission 188042) | Ecteinascidia turbinata endosymbiont from Florida, USA - Sample 2 (SPAdes) (version 2) | ecosystem: Host-associated > Tunicates > Ascidians > Unclassified | place: Key West, Florida...
GTTTTGTCTGAAAAGCGTGACAGTAGCCATATGCCCCTCTTATGTGTAGTGCCCCCACAAAAATCTATCTTTTGTGGTGCCGACTTTAGTTCCACGATTTCCTTAGATCTTCAACAGAAATTAAAGACTTTCCTAAATTCTACTCAACACCAAATAGCAATGCGATCTTTTCTTGGAATTTATAGCTCTGTCGTGTAGTTCAGGCGTTGTCTTGGTGAAATTTCCGTGATTTCTAGCGCTTTTGTAGGTTTATTTTAGGATATATACATTTTCATGCGGGATCGTATTGCCGCCCTCGAAAATATCGTCTAACTGTCGATCTCATTGCCTGTGTGTAAACTCCTTTGTTATGGTAACCACACATTTATGGTCCAAACAAGCAAAATCTATTCAGTGGACACAGGGCTTATTTGTGCTGTTTTCAAGTTGTCATTTTCCAATCAATACAAAATATATTGTTTTAATCCTCCATGCTATAGACTGATATGATGATAAACGGCATGATGACAAATTTTGAACAGCAAAGTACTTTCGCAACACCTTCAGCTAACTAAATGAAGTAACCCAATGTAGACACTTTTTTTCCAGTAAAACTCACGAGAAACTGTTCTAGCTGATTTAACTAACATATAGAGCTTCAACAAGCAATCACTGTTTGCTGGCAATCTAGCTGGTAGGTAACAACCAAAGGGAGCATCCAACACTGACAATATTTCTTTTAATCGGAGTTCTGCGGTGTCTGGTAGTCTTGTGTTGTTGCGAGGTTTTGGTCAGTGGAAGATTTAACAAGAAATAAATACTGTTATTTCGTTTTCATTCTTTTCTTGTAACCATAGGCGTAGGCAAAGGGCGCAAGGAGTCCATGGTCCTCACAAATTTCTAGCATATCATGTCTGTGCTTTGACAAGCAGTGTCCCGAATAAAATACTGTTGTTCGCTTAAAGTCAAAGTATGTAACCAACCCAGAACCGTCGCCAGAAAGTCGTCAATAGGGGGGCTGTGCGTTTGTTCGGCGGGGCTTTACGTTTGTGCAGGGGGGCTTGACATTCAAATTTGACAAAAATTCCACTGATTTGTAGTGTTTCACATTTCAATTTGGGGGGGTTGGAGCTTTTTTGGGGGGCTAAGCCCACCAAAGCCTCCCCGTGGGGACGGGACTGGACTAACCCCAAATTTTAGGCTGGCTACGCCACTGCTTGTAATCATTTTCATACAGACGGCCTGCATCTCTCTCGCGCCAAGCCATGTTTCTCAGTATCTAACCTTCGACACAGGACGTCCTTATTTGATGTTCAATCTTACACTGACTAAAAGCTCGCAACAATCCAAGACCGCCAGACACTGCAGAACTCCGTTGAAAAGCAGTATTGTCATCTTTGTATTATGTAGCAAGCAATATTATCGTGCTGTTACTGTACCCACTCATAAGAGTCTATACGTTTGCATTTTCGCTTGTTTCGAAGTAAATTGTGAAGGCATTCCTCTGCGCAGTTTCGCAGATTTTACGTTAATGTGTCGCCATAAGAAAGGAAGGAGTGGGACCCTAGGCGCATGGTCTATTTGGCGTATGCGTAAATCCGTCAATGGTTATTGTGCTTTGTTAGGTATTGGAAACAGAAGAATTTCGCCTAGCCTATATGAAACTGTAGCGTAAAAATCTGATGTTGAAAAGAGCAACAATCTGATGTCAATGAGACCAACCCCAGTGGCAACACTGTTTGCGCACTTGCTGCTCGGGCCTTCCGATCGCAACACGCTCAGCAAACTCTAACAGGTCAGTAACATCGACCAATATGTCAATGGATGCGCCGCTTAAGCACCGAGCTCAGTTAAAAACTATTTTCTGTTTAATGACGACTTTATTAAGGTTACAGGTGAGTAAACACTTCCTTCTCAATGGATATATTTTGTATTTCAGGGGTTCCCAAGCATTCGTTTACCATGCACCCCCTCAGCATTTCAACAGATAAGCATGTACCCCTTCGGCATTTCGATAGATGAAAATGTACCCCTAAAATATTGCATGCCAAAATATTTTATCATGATTATTGATAGATGCATTTAACAATAAGTATATACTGATTTTTGAAAATAATATTCACTGATATATGTATAAATATTTGGGAACAAATCGTATGTAAATACATATTTTTCTTTTATTGCTAGCCTTAAATCTACCCCTTTGGATAGGCAAATGTACACCTGGGGGTACATATACCCCAGGGTACATGTACCCCTCTGCTCTAATCCCAAAAACGAAAACCATTATAAACGAAGTTGAGGAATAATATGATGTAAAATCCGATGTGCCTTCAATACTGAAGCAAGCAATTTTATACGTGCATCTTAAACATCTTGAAACCCACCAATGGAAAAATAGTTACGGCACTGCAGTCAATTCAATTTTACATTTGTTTTTGGAAATGCTGTTCAGAAAAAAACGCAGTCGTTTCGCAAACATCTGTTTACGAAATTTACAAAAATGCATGCTTCAAGAAATGTGAAACCATTTCATACATAAATTTCAACAATCTAGTCACAAACAGTTTGCGCTGCAGTTCGTCAATATCAGCTGCCAAACACAAATCTGTCAGGTTCTAGTATGCACATCGAACAAAAGCATGTAGACAATATCCAGTTCCTACCTCATCAGTCTTATATTTCATTGGATTGTTTGTCACTTGATCCAATAGATCTGAAGCTACTTTGACTGATGACGATGAGCTGTGTTTGACGTCATTCAAAGTATTCAATATGTCGTTTCGCTAGAAATGAAAATATATCATGAAACACATGCAGAGTGTGAGTATGGGCTAATGTAACAATTGAAGATTCGCAAGTGCAAGATCAACTGTCACTGAACAAGCTGCATCAACAAAGCCAGGAACTGGTTAAAAGTTAGTCATTTACTCGCCCATTCCTGAATTGTCAACAAACATTTTTCACAGATGTTACTGGAGAAAAAGTCATTAGGGAGTTGCACACATCGATCACGTGACTCGAGTCAAATCATGCTTTGTAGCACTGACTCGACCCAAGTCTCATTTTTATTAAATTACTCGATTCCAGGTACGTTGTGACTCATCACTTGCGCCGAGTAATTCTTACAAAATATCCGAAACACTGTTGAAACAAACAGTTAATCTGAGCCGGAAGTTAGAACAACAAAAAGTCAAGAAAATAGTAAATACGCTTTGTCTAAGATTGTTTTACTCGAATTTGCAATCCTGTGACTCGTCACATTTCGTGATACAACTCTGATTCAACCAAGATCATCTGTCAGATCCAAAATATTTCAGATGACTCTGACATGAATTCAAAACTCTTGTTACTCGACAAGTACAACTCTGCTGCATCACTGATTTCGCGCGTGTAGAAATATATAAAACATTTTATGCCTAAAAAGCTTTCACACGCTCTCAAGAGTCGTAAGACTACATGTTTCCGTGTATTCACATCTTTGAAAGAGAAAAAAATGTGCTTTCATCACATTATCAGTTCATTTTCGATATACTCGTTATTGTACTACTTTCAAAGTGTCGCATATGATCTTCTGCAGTCCCTGTCTCCGCTTATTTGAGCCGTGAGCCACGTGGCTACTTACACAGTGAATGCTGCACTGATGTTATTACACATACTTCAAAACAGACGTCTCGTAGGACATTCTATGAAATTAATCTTTAAACATTCAACAAAAACGATTTATAGTTTCAGCGATGCTAAGTTTTTTGTTTTTCTAAACATTACATCCATTCAACCCACCAAGGACAGGTCCATCGAATCACCAGCTGTTGCAGTCATTTGCAATAAAGTTTGGAAGTTCTTCGCTTTAATATTTGCTTGAATCAACGCAGGATCGCCAACTGGTTCATTCCTGTCTACCACCGTCATTTCAACCAGATGTTCATCACATGCTTCGAACTGATCACAGATCTCCACTGATATCGATGCAATGTAAGTGTCAGGTTCAGGAACAAGATTGACCTTGATTAATGTAGGAGAGTATCCATACTGCAGAAGAGTCTCTCTGTTTCCTGAAATGAACAACACAGAACCTAGAATAACATTTTTGCCATATTAGCAGAAAAAGGATGGTTGGCAAAAAGGAAATAAAAGCATGTGCTGTGTTACAACGTCCCTTTCCCCATTCAACAATTACGTGCAGATTAGTGTATTCTAAAAATACAATATAAAATCAAAACTTCTGCTGCCGAACTGATGGTGAAACGTTTGCACTAGTGATGAGGTCAGGAAAGCGAGATTGTTTCATGATTGAAGGGCATGTTTTGACGTTTCGCGCACAATGATCATAGCATTCATTGAACTCGTTTATGTTTCAAAAGATTAATCAAATTTGGGTGCGTGGGTTTCTAAATTGCATAGGCATCACGTTTTATCTCCTTTATTTAAATGATAACGTTGCACACATCTTATACAAGATGGCAAGAAATGATCCACTTCTTCTGGAGGCCTTTACGCTCCGGTATGGTGTGTTCATTGTCGGTGGGAGCAAGATCCATTACTGGTGGCGGGAAATTGCGGAAACACGGATGTGGCTTAAGCTGAGACTGCTGAAAGTTTCAGAGGAATGTGTTCAAACAGATCAGGACATGATTGAACCTAGTACGATATGATACAAGGTTTTGAACTGATTGGATCAAAGCGTTTTCATATAAGAAAACAAAGTCAAAGCTTACCGTTGTGTTTTATGTAAAACTTGTAAGTTAAGCTTGTATCGTTATCAGGAAAGTAACTACAATCCACCGTATACTTGGTTGTAAACGCATAACCATAGGCAGGTGTAACTGGCTCTCCATTCTCATTGAATGAGAACCCAGAACAACTTCCAATCCGCGGTAATTTTCTTACTTGGATATCCAGTGAAGCAGAAGCTTCTTCACCATTTCGTGCTAATCCTGGCACATAAATACAATAAATGTGATGAGCTGATTGTAAAAACATACAATTTATGAGCTACCTATGTTCATAGAAAGCTCATTATAATGAGCTAAACATTTCTTTCCGCTACCAACTTGAATTTTATGTCTATTTATTTTCTTTTTTTCAGCACTAAGTGCTTTCAACAGTTGCGGTGCGAGAATACTCTGATTCTAATCACCTGAGTTTCTTCGATGGTTAAACAATTTCGGCGATAGTTTTGTGAAATTTTTTGATGAAAGTAACTTTGGTGTGTTATTACAAAACAAAAGCATTTTGAACGATATTTCTACGGTAACTTTAGAAGGCGTCATAAAAATTTGTTTACACACATCTTTATTTCAATCAACACATACTTCCTTTGTATTTCTTGATAAATCTACACTGGAATAATAAATTATATGTAACCACGCCAGCTACTAAATCATCAAAACTGCAATCCAAATGTGACATAAAACCTGACATTGTTGAATGCAAATAGTTTACCTTTGCCAACAACAGTTATTGCAGATTTTCGATAAAAAGAAATGATCAAATTCAGGTTTATTTTGCACCATTCCTGGTTAATGCAGTGCTGCAGCCTATGCACTCGGTTGTCTTTCAAAACCCACGTTCTTCCAAGACATTCCGAACACTCCAGACGTAAAACCATTGGTTCTCCACCCACAGCAATCGAACCACAGTTTGACCAACACCTAAAACAGTAAGAATATAATTATCTCTATTGAAAAAGAGCATTCACGCGTGTTGCCATGACAATGTTATGCTCCAAGGCGTTAACAAGTAATCACAAATGCATGGACATCGCAATACAGTATTAAAAACGAGATACATTTCAGGGAAAAACTTTAATGGTTATGAAAAGCTTTAGTGTCATCACGCAATTAATGGTTCAAAAATTGGATTGAACATTTCAGAAGTAAACCATGCCGTTTTCATGCAAAGAATGCGGCTTGGTAATTTTCAGAGAGCGTTTTTCTTAATTTTAGGCTGCCAAGCGTGTTTGTGGTTTTACAAGAGTTGAAGGGATAAACATATGAATGCATCCACAAGGTAGGCCGCAGCTACATTGATGCAAATCAGACACTTGTCTCGGTTAACTTCCTGTAATGCTGCCAAAAAACGTTTTTGTGTTGTCATTGTGTGGCCATTTTAAGAAGATTGAGTACTGCGACTACTTACGCTGTGTTGCCACCACCAGAGATGAATGGATTTGTATTTTTCAAATACGATCCAATAATTTTTGTTTCATTGCTTACCCTGGACTTTCTGATACCCGCTGGTCGTTGAGGCTCAGTTCCCTCAGTGTATTGTTGACAAAATACAAGGTTGTCCAGGAGACCCTCTTGTCAACAGAGGAAGAATTAATCGGTGATACTGGCACGAAAGCGGCAGGTTTTGATAATACAAGGAACATTTTGCGTTTGACAACGTGGCAGTGATCACACAATACAATATGGGTTTTTCGAAACCCATCCTTGCAATTACAGCTGTAATCTCGTTCAGGCAGATACTGAAGCTAATCGCCCAAAGATTGTCATCAGTAAACAAATAACTGAAGCTGCATATTTTAGTTTTTACAAGCGTGCTGTGATCAATGCGGATATAGTCAACGCCACTGCAGAGAAACCATGCTCAACCTCCTCTATCCACCAGAAGCATCGACCAAATGCTGAAGCTGATATGGCAGGGGATACTTCCGAAGGAATGTGTTTTACCCGTTTGTTGATCATATCACTAGAAAAAAGTAGCGACGTTTCCCAAATGAAGTAATCCCTATCCCCAAGTTTCATATTTCATAACCTACAACAGGGGTGCACAACGCAAGCAGCACTGCCGGGCCAAATGCACATTACCGAAGTGGTCCACAGCCCGCAGCTGTATGTGTCAAGCTCTACGGACTAGACAACTCGCTGGCCATCAACGAAAGATTGGCAATACCCTTTGGAAAACGCAATGCTTGCTTCATGATCTGGACCTTTCCGCGAGCCACAAAATTTCAGCTCTACAACATTCATAAACTGGGCGAGTCTGTGCTCGGTCAAGGGGGGCTATGTTTTGATATTCCATGCAAAGGTTCTCTGATGCACGAAGTTGAAAGATGGAAGCAGAACATTGAAGATCATGAGATAAACTTTAATACATTGACGCAGGGGGTGGCAGCAAACCGCGAATTCTTTCCAAACATAAAATACATATTAAAAACTCTCATAATCATATTAATTAGCTCATGTTGTTGTGAACGCTCTTTCTCTGTTTTGAAACGCTTCATGACTTGGCTGAGGAATTCAACCTCGTTAAACCGACTCAATAACCTGGATTTACTGCATATTCATCGAGGTTTTTATGTGAATCGAGACAACATCAAGGACGTACTTAACACATTCGCCTTGGTAAAAAAAATCTTACCCTGACAACGGCCATGACAAGGATGTCGTGCGAACCAGCAAGCACTTGATCGTTTCTGCGTAAATGCATGTTTGCAAATTTTTTGCAAAAGCGTCCCTGTTTACCTGAAATCACTTTTGTAAAGAACAAATATAACCAAGATTTCAAACATTTGCTCTCTCGCATGAAACACCGAAAATTTCGCTAAATTGGTCAGATTTTTTCCCTGATGATTTCAGACTTCTAAACCAGGAACTGTGTCTACTGAGAGTGCAGCAGTTCCATGCAAAAGATTCTTACTGACCTCAGAACCATAGCGGGAATACGCCGGTCTGTCATAATTATTTCTTGATCAGCAAAGACATTTCTGTAACCGATTGCTTGTGAAAAAACACGAATGAAGTAGCTGCTGCTCTTTCGGAAACTGCTTATGTTCAGATTGATAGATGAATTGCTTTGACTGAGCCACACCTCGTCCCAAATGCGACATGAACCTAAGAATACCAACGACATGTTGTTTTCAAGGAAAATATCATGTTCAATAACATGACCTTCATAAGCTGCAATCACGGAAATTTGACGTAAAAAATCTATTTCAGTTAAAAGCAGTGCAAGAAGTCTTGTTCATTTTTGGTAATGATTACACACTTCACAAAGTTACCTTTGAAAGTTATTTTTCCGATTTCAGAATTACGAGGCAGATCATTTTTGTTCACTGCACAAAACCAGTCAAAGCTTGCACTGATAATGCTTTGTTTACTGAATGATATTGCTCTCATTGGTAGATCTTCTATTTGCGAATCTGCAAAGAAATTCAGCTTCCAATTACATTTGCACAAAGCAAAACAATTGAGTTCTTTTCGGTTTTTGTAAAAAACGTTTGGGAATTTTAAAGTGTTTTTTGAAACAACAAGATAAAAAACTACCAGTTGTAAACGTCATTTTTTACTCAGGTGATGACTGAGCCAGTAATCGCAACCGTAATTCTTAATTCACTGTTTTCAAAACATAATTTAATAAATGTCGTTGGAGTTTATTGCAAGGTAAAAAAAACTAATAAAACTGCAGAAATCAATAACAAAACCGCAACAATCATTTCTCACCAATCTCTCTCCTGTTTCCTCCTTCAATCCTGACCACCAACGATTCGGCTGCGATTTCGAAGAAAGCGAATTGTTTCTCCACAACTGAGGGGGTGGCGCTGTTTATATTTGCTCGGACTTCAACGAAAGCAACGTAACGACCAGGTTCGAGTTGGTTTTCATTGATCACAATCTCCGGTTGAGTCAGGTCAGTGTTTGAAAGATAGATTTTGTCCTTAGGTTTAGGAACGTCGTAGAGCAAAGAGGTTTTATAAATAGTCCATGCAAATGTCAATAGGCTGTTCTCTACGCAATCAACGATAACGTCAGTGCTGAGGACGATCTTGCCAGAACTTTTTATAGGATTGTACGCTGAAGAAACTGCTGCCCCTCGCATTTGTATTTTTTTCACACAGGAAAACCTCCGTCCAATGGGAAAACTATGTGTGTAGTTGAAAAACTGTTTTTCGTTTGTAATCGTGATATTCACATCATGGAAACCGGGTATACTCAATGTAACAACAAACTCTTCAACTTCGTAATCGCTTCCGTCAAACGGTAGTCTGGCAATTAGATTCCTTTTCTTTGTTTGATCAATGGTCAGCTGACGTGTCATTAACTGGTTATCAGCTTGCACAGTCATATTAAAAATGCCATTGTCACCGCGAACTAATATGGAAAGCTCTGTATCTGCAGTTGCTCTTGAAGTAGATGCAAAGACATAGAGGTCGTATATTTGAGGCAAGCAGTGCACGGTAATCGGATCGGCAATGACATTGTTCAAAGTGTTTTCCGCCAAAGCTTCAAGATAGTATGAACCAATACTGCCAGGGTTCTTGATAGCCACACTAAATTGTTTGCAATCATGTTCTTGTTTGCAAAATTTCCCCGCTGTGGCCAAAGTGTAATCACTGCGTTTAAGCCAAATAGTGACATTGGCAGGTGCCCCTGCTCCCAAACTAACCTCGACAATAAAACTATTCGGTTTCATCCCTATGTAGAGATCGCACTCGATGCTTAAGTTCTTCAGATAAAGAGAGATGTACAGCTGCTGTTCTAAAACAAAGGTAGATATATAATTGAAAGCTACTAAGATGAAGTCGTGGACACCTGCACTTAGTTTCTTTTGGTCGGTTGTCGTCAGATAGAAATCTACTTGCGTGAGTAAGTCATGTGTTGTCAACGTGCTTTTGAATCCAGACAATCCTCCAACTGAAAGCTGGTAACGAATTGGCTTTGCCTTGTTGTGGCGGAAAGCCGTCTGGAAGTCATTTGTTTGAGAGTATCGCCCATTGCAAATAATGCAGTGCAAGTCCAAATTGTCATTCGTAAACAAATCTTCTACGACCAGCGTTCGCGGCCACGTCATGACATGTGACGGAGGCTGCGAATAGCAGTGTATTTCTATGGTGTAACTATTGGCAGCGTAGTACTTTTCACGAAATGTTGTATTAGTATCCACCGCAACGGGTGCTCCATTTCCTAAATTTCCAGTGCAGTCAATGGCATTAATAGCAGAAGAAGGTAGGAAAATATTCACTTTAATGGAGACATCGGAATTGGTTGCGATAACCCCCTGTGGGTCTATGGCTATAGCAACATCTGCACAAATATCAATGATGGTAAGGAGACATTGCCATAATGCCGTGAAATTAAACACATTCAACGTTATCACCTGCATAATAGTATTTCACAACAGCTTTTCCATCACACTGCCTCTTGGAATATGAGAATTGTACATAAATAGGAGTTTGGGCAATCCAGCTGCGCACCGATGTAGCGCCACAACGTGTATCCACAGGCGGTGCTAAAAGAGATTTCTTCAGAACAAGGCAACTAGAAAAATAATCAGCCATTAACATGAAGTTGCAATATAATCTTGTCAATGTATTATTAATTCTTCATCCACGTACTTGTCTGCAGTGAAGTTCTTGAAAATAAGCAGTAATTGGGAAGAACCTTTAATAACAAAATTCCATGCTGGAAAAGGCGTCGGGCATGGACCTTGAGGAGGTGAGTGTAGTTCCCCAAACGCGTTGTCAATTTGGACGGCGTTGGTGGACACTGGTTTCGAAGTAAATTTCAGCCAAGATTTAGTATCACACACAAAATCTCGAAAACCAAAATAGTTTATTTAGCTCCTTAGAGGAATTTTTCACAGCAAAATTGAACTTTTTAAAATGCTAAAAATAAAAAAATCAAGTCTACCAGTACTAATTCTGCAATGAAACATTTACCTTTAGTGCTCCAAGTAGGTCAACTAGAAGAAAGTAGTTAGACTGCTAATTTTGTCCTATTAATTTCGATGTACTCCTTCCGAAAATGGCAAGTTTTTCTTGCCGCTTTATTTATTAAAATACCCGTCGATACCGCTGCAGATGATTCTCAAGTGCGTCTTGTGCAAGCGCTCAGGTTGATAAAAGACACCCAGCAAAACTACAGAGATATCGGCTTCTGCTCTGTCTCCTCTGAACGGGTAACCACGAGGCGAAGAATGGGAGTGACTACGTATGTTATGTTGGACCAACTAATTCTTCAACAACATCTTTTTCGAGGTAATTAAGTAACAGTTAATGTTCATGTGAGAGTAATGTAACACAAACACGATGCAAAAACTTTAAGTTTCTGCGGAAGAGCTGTGGTCATCTTTCATTTGCTGGAAAATCTTACGATTGCAAAACCTATATAATATAATATAATATTACGTATGTTATATTATATTACGCTTCATTCTTTCTAAAATAAAATTCATTTTTGTTAAATGAAATGAGCACTATATGCCACCTCAGTTATCAACACACAAGGTGTTGGCATATGCGTCTTTTCATTGTGAAATTTAGGACCTGAGATTGTACACCAAACTTTTGTGAAAAAATGCTGCAAAAGTTGAAACAGAAGAAAATTTCGCCCTTATAAAGTTGGTTCAAAGGAATTGTGACAAATTCGTGTCCAACTTTGCCTAAATTTACATATATACAGTAAGCCTTGGTTAATCTGGTTAATCCGGATTCGATTTGATCGACGACTTTTTCCGGTTTAGGCGAAGATATGGATTAACCGAAGACGGCTGTTTCTAGCCTGACGTCATCTAAGTACTGCGATAGCGGTGAAAAATCACTGAAATTGAACACATTTACGACCCACCCGCAAGCTTTTGCTGAAGCGAAACGAATTTATTGATGTATTTACAATGGTACATCACAGTAGCAACAGCCTGTTCCAAGCAGTTATGAACAATCTTATGTTCATAATTTTAGATTACTTCGCTGCGAAGAAATCTAGGATTTCCCACACACCAGAGATTTCTACGACTGTTCCATAAACAGTTTTTCTATTTGGAAGGAAATGCCAAAGCCCTCCAGACATCTTGCCGAGTACAATACACTCAGGGATAATGCTCTACACGCGCACACTCAACACTTATCAATAGACGGCACTGAAATAGTAGTGCGATAGCGCGATATTCAAAGTGATATACTATGCCCGTGTATGACGTAGTAATCGTTTCTGCAATAAGTCGAATGTTGCGCGCAGGTGCGGCCATTGTTATCATAATTCTAAACGTTCGTTGTTGATCGTGGACACTCTAACATTGCGTCCGAAAGCTGCCGCATCTCTCCTAGAGACCAGTCAGTGCACTTAAGAACATAGCAGCGTGGAAATGCAGAAAAATCGGGATTACAAGATGTGAAAAGTGCAGATTTTGTCCGGAATTGGTGAAGACCCGGATTAAAAAATCCGGATAAATCGAATATTTTTATAAAGAATAAAGTTAGAAATAATTTGTACTACCAGTTTTATCCGGTTTTGGCGAAGATCCGGATTAACCGAGGTCTAAGTGTATTACTACTTTTCTGTAAACTGGTGAAGTGTGTCTTCATGCGACACTCTTTGTGTTGATGTCAGGAACAGGATGTAACCTTCAACGGTGGTGTCGACACTTACTGGCAACAACGCAGAGACCAGTAGAGAATTCCAAAGAAATAACTCACAACTACCGGAGAGTTTTTCCCCTAATACAGAAATAAATAAGATCTTTCACAGCTAAGGCTAAATTCAAGATCACCCACACAAGGTGAAGCTAAGACAAAGGCTGAAAATAAAGAGGAAAATAGAGTTTAATTTACTGACCTTCATGTGCATCGTGTGTGTTTTCCAACGAAATTTTTACTGAGATACGTCTTTTAGCAGTTTCTGTATTTGTTCAAATAAGAGCGACATGACAGATAAGAGCAAGGAGCTTTCATTTCAATTTCAAGGTTGTCAAAGTTTTTCAGAGTGCTTCTTGCCAAATAATAAAGTAGGCCCTAACAAGCTACACGAAAGTTAAAACTCACCATGTTTTTCATCACGAATAAGCACGTAGGGAGTATAATGTGATGTGAAGCTGGACGCCAATATATAGAATTTTCATAATTAGAAAAACCTTGCTCTGAAAAATGTTGTCCGAGTCTTCTTCCCAAGTAAATTAAAAACTTTCAAAAGGTTACAGGTAAATTGCAAGCTGTCTTGTTGATGCATTCGGGAAAAACCCACAGTTTGCCTCAAACGTTCAAATTTACACCTAGCGTTTCCACTTACAAAACTTCAAATGGAGAACGCTTGGCTTGTTTATGAAGAAAATTAGCCACAACAGCAGGCAACCGTTTGCAAAAGAAGCCTTAAATATCCCAAACCTTATTCGAAACCCTGAAAATTGTTTCAAAATCTTGGCGCGAACAATCGCTGGCCTATCGACTATCGGTTTGAGATATGGGTATGTACATCGGTGTACACATTGGCATCAGTACGTATCTAACTTTCAGGTAGTGCACAGGGTAAATTACATACCAGAAATTTTCACGTTGTCAACAGCCGTTATCTCAGTCGATAACATGTTCACCCGTTAAATGCTATTCTGAAAGAATATGTGCACGTTTTGGTGACCACAATAGATCGCTCCATGGGTATTGTGCACCACAAATGACGCAATGCAAAAGTTGGAAAATTTTATGAACAGTACTTTGTTGCCTTGTTACGTTTCAAGCAGATAAAAACCCATTATTTTTTAATCACATGTTTCGAGAATGCGCTTCAACACTTTTTAGTAATAAAAATTGCAACACAAATCAACATTATAATCTTGCTTTAACTTTTCAATTTTGATACACGGAAAGTACAAATGCTAAATAGCCTAATAAGAAATATATAACAGCCAAAGAAAAATATGTAAACGACATTTCGTAGACGTTTCAGTAACTGCTTCTACCACCATCAGTACAAATTGAACTGCAGTGCTCTTGCTACAAGTTCTTATGGTCGGTTGGGAGAAAAGCGCTGTGAACAGTGGTGGACTTAGGGGGGGGTCTGATGCAAGTCTGAAAAGGGAGGACCTATGATGGCATCATCTTACTCAGTCAATCGTGATAAGACCGCTTGATCAAGCCTAGGAAGGAGATTTTGGGGCCACAAGTGGTGCAGGGAGTGCAAGTGCACCCCCAAAAGTTTTGATTTGTCGAAAATCCCTTCAAAATCCCTGAAAATCTGGGCAGAAATGATGACCAACGGTTTTTGACTTCAAAAAATTATGCCCAACAATTGCAGAAAAACACATGAAGAAGATTACACCAACTTCATGATCTTTGTATCAGAAAATTTGCATGGAAAAGTCGCACAAAAACGTTTTGGGCAAGTGGAGGAAATGCGGGCAAAAATCCTTCGAACACACAAAAATTTACCTGCTCCTACACCTCTGCGGGCTGCCCAAAGAAATGTTCCTGAGACTACGGTATGATTTACATAACAGAACATGCAAAAGGGTATTCACCTTTTTCGTTATTTGAGCCAGTTGTTATTCCACTACTTCAGGGGTTCCCAACCGGGGGTACTCGTACCCCTTGGGGGTATGAGATTGAACATCAAGGGATACGAAGATCCTTGGGTCACAGAGCAGCTTATATATCTCTTATAGAGCAATATATATCTCAAAATTTTTTTGGGGGGTACTAAGAATGCTCTGACCTAACAAAGGGTTACGAGCAGCAAAAAAGGTTGAGAACCCCTGCACTACTTGGTCACACTAGATCTCGGGGCAGATATTGAGCAGCCATTCAATTGTTTCATCATCTAAAACCATCAGGCCGTGCAGTCCATGGCTAGGCCGATGGATGGGACATTAGAGGACAACATGGTTGCAGTTTATTCTTCTGCGCCACACTCACAGGCCGCAGAGGGTGCCACACCCGAATTTGTATGAAGCACAACTTTAAAAACACAGAAAGCTGAAAAGATAAAGCTAGCAGAAAGTCAAGCAATAGCAAGTTGGCAACGCCCTCCACTTGTCTAGTTTTACCGTTGCTGTTGGAGGCCCCTTTTCAAGCAAAGCACTTACACATTACAGATGCTTTTGGGGGTCCCTTTCAAAGCAGAGTACTTACACATTACAGTTGTTATACCTGACTCCCTTTGAAAGCAGAGTACTTGCAAATGACAGTTCTTGTACTTGAAACCCTTGCGAAGCAGAGTGCTGTTAAAACGGCCCATTTGAAAACAGATTACTTACGCATTACAGTTGCTGTTGGAGGCTCCTTGGAAAGCAGAGTACTTACACTTAGAGTTACTGTTGGGGGGACTCTTCAAAAGCAGGAAAGAGTGCTTAATTGGCAATGAAGTGGCTGTTGAGAGCCCCTTTGAAAGCGTAGTAGGCCTATAGTTACACATCACAGTTACTGTTGGGGTCCCTGTCAAAGCAAAGTACTTACACATTAAAGTTGCTGTTAGCAGCAGGGCTGTTGAGCCGTCGTAGAAATGACACGGCTCCGGCTCCGGAACTCTTCTTTTCATCAACATGGTTCCGTCTCCAGCTCTGGAGCTCTTGGTTTTCATGAGTGTGGTTTCTGGCTCCGACTCCTGAGCTCTTTTTTTTTTCATTGCATGGCTCCGGCTCCGGCTTCTGTTCGTTTTCACGCATTAATATTTTCAATTATCTGTGCCTTACGTTGAATGGAAAATGGATTATATTAAGTACACAAAACTAAGAGAATATACCAGACGTTTTTGAGTAATTTTATCTGGTAGTTTTTTTACAAGTAGCGCTCTTGCCATGACGAAATCAGCAAACCAGTCCCAATCGACCAAGTGTTTTGCACTTGTTGCATGCTTTGCCTGCTGCAATCTTGGCGATTCCACTTAACAGCACTGCCCGGGAAAACCATGCAAAGAGGGCAAAACACAGTCGATTACCTCACTCATGTGGTCTTTCAAACATGTACACATTTGCATTTACACAAATGCAAAGATGTGTTTAAAATTCCTTTGTCCAAAGAAATAGTTTGACTTCTAGTACGAAAGTCACTTTTGAATTTTTAAAAATAGCTAAAAACTGATGAATTCTCATCTTTCGCACTCATAATAAGCGGTGATGTATCACAAAGTGAAACACAATTTAATCTGCAAAGCTTAGGAGAACATAAGACTGGTCAATGGTCATCGCGCTGAAAACATACAATTTGTTTTCAAAGATGAAAACTTCAAGAAAAGTCCACATTTGTTTACATTGCTTTTTTAAGGACTCCTGATAATGTACTGCCATGCAAAGCAATGCTTGTCCGCTACCAATTAGTTATAACTTTAATGTTATGCTGCTCCTAGTAAACGTAAAGTTTCCTAGTGAATTTTGCCGGTAATCTAGTTCTTATAGACCTTGCTAGTAAGCCTAATGGTTTCTAATAAACATTCCTGGTTGACAATGGCGTGCCGTACATTTCACGCTTAAATCTGCAATGGTATAGTATCTCTGCTAAGAGGGTGATTGATTACACAGCTACAAAAGATATGGATATTGTATTGTATACCTACGTATTATAGCTTAGTTCCTTTTAGATCGCTACACTACTACAGACCCAGTTTGAACATTCTGACTAGAAAGTTAGATGTTGTGTCAGTTAACGTTTTATTTTACTTCTACAACAGTGGTTCTCAATCATTTCGTTGAAGGAAGCCAAATCCAGACCTACAATTTAGTTAGAGAGCCACACTCCAAATTTAACACAAGTCAATTGAGACGTTTCTTTATTGCCCTAAGTTTGTTACACAAAATATTAGAGGTGTTAGTGAAAACTGCCAAGAGCTGCACAGAGGATGCTTGGGAGCTGCATGCAGCGTTTAGAACAGTGTTTGAGAACCATTGTTCTACAAGCAACACCAACCCTGTCAGCTACAATGGCACAACCTTAGCGATGATTAAACCAAGGAAACGAAGTCTTGCAGATCCATTGTTCCGGTCTGATGTCGTAACTCGTAAATACCTCTCAAATGGCTGTAATTGCAAAGCTCCGGTCCTAAATTTTAACCTGAGGTCCGGTTCCTTCTGTTTTTTATTTGAGCTCCGGCTCCAGGCAAAATGCCCAGCTGCAGCGCTCCGGCTAAGCAGCCCTGGTTAGGAGTCAGTGGTGTAGGATGAGGGGATGGAAGCTCACCCACAAAAGTTTTGATTTGTCAAAAATCTGGTCAAAATCCCTGAAAATCTGGGCAAAATCCGTGAAAATCTGGTCAAAATCTCTGAAAATGTTCGCAGAAAAACTGAACGTCTGAGGAAACCACCTGAAAATACAGATAAAAATGGGGCCCAACCTTATTTGAAATTAGCGTCCAACGCGAGTAATCATATGAAGGCCCTTTCTTTGAAGGACATCCCAAAAATGAAGACATACTCGCACACAAAGGACTGCCCGAAAATTTCGGGCAAGTTTTGGGGATATTCGAGCAAAAACCTTTCGCACTCCCAAAAATTTGCCTGCTCCTACACCTATGCTAGGGGCCCCTTTGAAAGCAGAGTACTTCCACATTACTGTGGTTACACTTGCTATATTGGGGACCCTTTGAAAGCAGAATAGATTATTTACACATAGCAGCCCCTTTAAAAGCAGAAAAAAGTAGGCTATTTAGCATTACAGTGGTTGTTGAGGGCCCCTTTGAGAGCAGAGTAGGTCTATTTACACATGACAGTTGCTGTAAGAGGTCATTTTGAAAACAGAGTACTTACACATGACAGTTACCACTGGGGACCCCTGAGAAAGTAATTTACTTGTACACTGCAGTTGCTGTCAAGGGCCATTTTGATAGCAAAGTGCTTTCACATTACTGTTGAGTTGGGGCTCCCTTTGAAAGCAGGGTACTTACTTATGATTTGCTTCGGAGTGTATTATATGAGTGTATACTAAGTTTTTCACCAAAAATGAGACACATGTACGCTTAAACCACTCCAGGGGTTCCTGAAAAGTGGGGCTGAGGCAAGTGTTTCGTTCGCCTCCTTCAAACACACCACTGGCTGTAAAAAAGTGAAAAAAGATGTTACGATGGTGACGTAGTGTCGCGAAGCATAGATAACCACGTGACTCAACAGGACAAGTACCGATGACAGGCATCACGAGGGAGGGATGCAGCTGGTGTGCCGCACCGGGGCCACAAGAGTCTAGGGCAGTGATGGCGAACCTTTTATACACTGAGTGGCTAAACGGCAACCCTAAACTTATTTATGTAATCCAAAGTGCCAAGGCAATTTAACTGATAACCTTCAATGTTTACACGTGAAATTCGATGTTGTCGTCAGTCACTGTTCTAACAGTTGAAAATTGATAGAAAACACCACTTGAAATCTTAGCAAGTTTATTTCGGGGGGACCATGACCTTATTCTGGCTGCGCCACTGCTGCTTCTTCAATTTTTTCGTGGTACATTTCTATACAAAGCACTACTAGTCTCTGTTTTAGCTGTTTGTGCGACATCTTACGCTCGAGGGCTGAAGCAAATCGCACAATCAAACTAACCGTCAGCATCTGTGGCCCTTTTCTTAATCTAACGTGATCCGATCCATCGGGGTAGACTTTTCAAGCTAGAAAAATTGCAAAACTCCTCTAGAATCCGTTTGAATAAGACCAATTGTATACGCCGTTTGGCCTATTATATCTGCTAGAAACTAGCGGATTTAGACCGCCAAACCATGTATTTTGCAGCTACACAGGTTGAAAATCAGCTACATGTAGCAGAAAAATTTGGCAACCCTGGGCACGTTACACATATAATCGACGCTAATGCTTGAAAACAGACAATGCTCTGTGTTGCATGACAAAACATGAAATCCCAAAATGTCGGTCTCAGTTCGAAGGAATCCCTGACTTCTGCATAAACACGCGTAAATGGTTTTCAGGTACGACCAGAATATTTAGTAAAGTTCTGAAGTGAAGTGCAAAATTTAAGTGTCGCCCAGTGGCTAAAATTCGGTGATGGCGGCAAACGTGCCGCCCACTTCATGCTTATATTAGGCCATGACGAACTCTGTACTGGAGCGACGGTGCGCGTGCCCACAGAGAGGGCTATGAGTGCCACCTCTGGCACGCGTGCCATAGGTTCGCCACCACTGGTCTAGGGGGACCATAAACCTCAAAGTTCGAAAATGAAATGGACAATTATGCAAAAAGCTTTTATTGTTTTAACTTTGTGTATACAATCTTGTGCAAATTAATTAACTAACCGATGGCGATGGCGCGTGATGTAATGGGTGAGGCATGGAGCTCTGTTACAAATGCATAGAGGCATGGATGGGATGTTTGCATTCATCTGTGGTTTAGGTTCTTGAATCAACAAAGATTCAAGAATCTTCAGCCGTCGCCAATTGTTGTCACTGCCAATGAACCCGGGGATGTGAAAGTCAATCCGATGATCTGGGTTGGCTTGCAAGTGTCTGCATACTGAAGAGCTTAGTGACGTTCGATGCTCTTCTATACGATTTATTCAACTGTGTTACGATTGCCCGATGTAGGAGGCACCGCATGAGCAAGTAAGCTTGTACACAACGTTATAATGGTTGAGTAAAGCTTGCCGTCCTTACCCGAGAACCAGCTTTGAAGCTTTCGGGTATTTTGAAAACAACGCAGCTTCACGTTTACTACAGCTTTGCGTCTTATAAAACTGTTTAGTTCATGCCGTAAGTTGTTAGATAGAGCACCCAAACACGGTAGTTATAATGAAATCTATCTGGGTGAAGGAAAGAGTTCAGCCGGTGAGTCACGTTGTCGTGTGACACTTTATTTTCTGTTAAAGAATTGCTCAAAGCAACGGTCTAAAAATTGTTGGGGTAAGCGTTACGAGATAACATGAATATTAAGCTTAATGAAGATTAATGAATATTAAACTTAATGAATAATAAGGCATATTAAGCTCAGTGAATATTAATGAATATTAAACGAATGTTATCTCGCAACGGTTGCCCCAACAAACATGCAGCAAGATCACTGCAGTTCAATTTGTACTGATGATGGCAGCAGCAGTTACCGAAACGTCTACGAAATGTCGCTTACAACTTTTTCTTTGGCCGTTATTTTTATTAATAAATGTTTAATTGTTTCCTCGTTGGCGGAGATTTATTTTGTGTCTAAACTTCCTGCTTCAATAACAAGTTTTCTTCATTTTGAAGAGTCTCACACATACGGTTACCTTTTATCACCAAAAGTACGGCTTATACTGTACACTTGTTGAAATGGCCACCCGTAACTGTTCTCAGTGTTGAGAAGTGGATTAGATCACGTACTATATCAAATGAGAATTGTGCTCGAAAGCTCACGCACATCCCCATGCGCTTGATTTCATTGTGGTAAACACTGTTTTGGCAAAGTAAGGAAACTACATTTTGAAAACACGTTTGGCAAAATACTTTTCGACCGTGCGTTTGATGAAGACTAGAACATGACTACGAGGGACCACTAACAAACACAAAAACATACAACAAGCAGCATTTGTGTATAGTAGTGAACATTGATGCATGCGATGTGGTATGCGCTTCAACTATCATTGATACAACAAACTTTGTTGGCAATCTTTCTGTATATCCTGAGCTCGTAGTTAGAAAAACAATGATGCACAGATTATGGAATATGCAGTACCTGTTTCTAACAAGCCACGTTCATGAAAAATTGTCAAGATATTTTTTGATAATCACGAAAATAGTTACCAAGCATTTTTGCAAGTTTCAATCAACTTGCTTTGGAATTACGAAATTATAGGTTATCTGCAACTGCAGTCAGGGTTGAGGAGTGGCAGCCGGAGTCGGAGGTTTTTGAGTGAAGTCGGATTTGGATTCCTATAAGAACACTAGGAGTCAGATTTATTATCCAACTCCGGAAGTCTAGTTGAAATATATTTTGTATCGCAATCCTAAGTTAGGAATTTGAACTAGTACCTGTTGAAATTGTACAAGTTCTTTTAAACTTTTATTGAAAAAGAGAATATTTGCTGTGTACCACGATTTCCATTGATTTCCAGTTGTTACAAAATTGTTGACAGCCAAACTTCATTCACGTTATGTTTAAGCAGTGGTTCCCAACCGGGGTGCCACACCACCCTAGGGTGCCATTTACGACAATCAGGGGTGCCGCGAGCTAATGCGTTTCTCAATATATCATTAAAAATACTAGTTTCAAAATGTCATCAAACCATAAAGCAAATTGCTATGGGCTCACCACTGGATGTCACAACTTATATTTCCCTTCTCTAAGGTGCCGCAAGCCTAAAAGGTTGAGAAACACTGTGTTAAGGAGTCGGAATTTTTGGAAAGGTCGGAAATGTTCGAAGCTAGGAGCGGGAGCTGGAGTAGAACATTTTACCTCATACTCCGCAACCCTGACTGCAATGCAATAGTCACCTGTTTTGTAAATGTATTTTATTGGATTTTTCCGAACAGTATTACTACCAACCACATTAAAGAAATCGTCCAACAGCTCTTTGTTCACTTACAATCTTTGAAGGCAAGGAGCTGTACGAAGTTTTATTCTTTTTCAACAGATTGCTCGCAGGCTCACAAAACAGGATTTAATAAGAGTGGCGTCTATCCTCTGTGGTTGAAACGAAGATACAAATATTCCTTGTTTTACTGCGACATGGACACTGCCAATGGCCGATTGAAAAACGGAGGTTGGACTGTTATTCAAAAAAGAATGAATGGAAAAGTTGACTTTCAACAAAAATGGGCTGAATATGTGACTGGATTCGGAAACTTAAGTGGAGAACACTGGATTGGTTTGGAAAACATTCATTTACTAACTCAGCAAAGACCACTCAAGTATAGAATTCAATATTCAGAGTCTAAGCCCAAACTAAGGATTGATTTTGAAGACTGGGATGGACTGCAGATGCATGTAGAATATAAAAGGTTTCTTGTTAGTGGAGCAAACAGTCGCTACGATATTTATTCATTAAAAAGACCGCTTAGTACAGAGATGAGCTTAATGATCCGGTATGGATTACTTCAAGCATATTTTAGCACTGTTGACAATGACAGCACAGCAAGTAACTGTCCTGCACGCCACAAGGGAGGATGGTGGTGGTATCGTAATAAATGTGGATACACAAATTTAAACGGAATCTATCCTCAAAACAACACAAATACTGGAAACCTATTGGAGCACGAGAGCATTTATTGGTTTGGTTGGGAGTATGTCAGTGATCGCAACACACCTTTTCGTAGAGTATCCATGAAAGTTCAGTATTAGGAAATTAACGAAAAAGGCAATACAGAAACTGCATGCATTTGCAAGCGTCAGTGATAAGATGTAGTAATCCAGGGTCTCTAAACTACGGCCCGCGGACCATATCCGGCCCGCGAGACCATATCATCCGGCCCGCGAAGACATCTCGCCAATAATGAAAAAATAATACATTATGAAAAACATGTTGATTTGGTAGAATGTAGCTTATCCCGAAACTCTCACATTACGTATAATGTCCGTTCGGCGAAACTTTGAGAAATAGTTTATGTGTCCCTCGGACAAAAATTTGGAGACCCCTGTATTAACCGATCAATAATAGAATGCTATGAAAGTAGCAGTTCAATTTCCTTCCATCTCAAGCATGTGGTGCTTCCCTCGCTAGTTTACAGTATGCATTTTATATAAAAATGTTTTTATGACCTTTTGGACTTTCTCATACTTTCAGGAAAAAATGGCGTTGTCTTTAAATTTGCAAATATAGATTACCATGAATCAGAAGTTAGTCAATTGATGTGTTGTTCCATAACATGTTCAACAAAATTTGTTGTTGTTTGTGGCAAATAATATACTGCATTATTACAAGAAATGCATCTCGATAAAAATGGCAGATGTTTGTGATACACACACTGGAAAAGGTAAGTTCCAACCAAATAAACACTTTCCTGCAACACCACACACTTAGAAGAGAAAACACTACAAAATAGAAACGGTTTTCATGGGTCCAACTGCCAGAACGGCACTATTTGATTGTCACATTTTCAAAACGATGCTGTTGATTAAAATAAAACGCTGTTGCGTGGTGTTCATGTTTAAAAGAAAATCAACAGATTGTTTCGAAATACTGTTACACTGCCAAATTTCAAACATAGATGTATAAATTGTCTCACCTGCACAAAGATAAATGACTTCAAAAACTATATAACCAAACCAACTATATTTGTCTTTCCTTTCCACCATAGTTGGCATTTTCCATTGTCATCAATGCAAGGTTTACAACTGCATTTGTCGCACTACAACACGGATGATTTTAAATTTCCGAAGAAATAAGTCAAACGCACTAGTGACTGCAACAAACAACACCAAGAATGAATAAACTTTAAGCTGGGTAAATTCAGCAGTGTATCGTTCTGATGGCTGCATTGTAAAAGATTTTCGCTTTTTTCTGGCTTACGTTTTTCACGCTCGTTGATCATTGTTCTCGCAAGAGTCCATCGGCACGTTACTTCCCATTTCTCTAAATGCAACTGCCGTCGTTTTTAATGTATTTGATCGTAACTACAAATTCATAAAATTGGTTGCCTTTGAAAGAGACCACCCTTCTTATACGCTATGTATTTGATTATCTTGGATTTCGAACTATTCGAAAACTCTGTTACAAAAATAACCCTGCTTCCTACTTCCCTTTTTTAACTACATAGTGTTTTGCGCAGTGTGTTCTTGATGGGCAAATTACAAAGGTGGTTGTTATGGTCCCTTTTGGTTTAATCCAAAACATTATTGAATTAATTAGAATGTTAAATTCCATAAAATTAATGTTGTGTATTGGTTTTGTTGCAGGGGTTTCCAACTAGTGTTTCCTCTAAGGTGTGCAACTGCACAATTTGCGCAGTACTATTTCATTCTCGCGCACTATCAACATTCTGAAGTTAGTGCCAACATTTCGCATGTAAGATGTGTCTTACATTTACAGGACTGATGATGCGTTGGAAAACGCGAAACTAGTTTCCCCGTCAATAAACTGTGACTGATTTACTTGCCGCCATCTTTGTGGCCTTTAGCTATGAAAAATAGATACGTTTGCAAGTTTTAATCGTCGCAGAAGAATGAAAGCAGAAAGCAGGCAGATTCCTCAGAAGCTTGCGGCAAGGCTAAAGTTTGTTTACGGTATATATAGATTTCGCATAGCCTTTGAACGTTGGGAACGCTTCACTGTTTGTGTGTTTGCATGGTTTGCGCAGTGGCATGCGCTTCGTCGGCAGCAAAACAAACATTTGCTCAGTGTAGAATTTTCTTAGAGGGACACTGTTTCCAACTATCGTATTGCTTCTTTAAAAGAAACAGTGAGTTTGAAAAACGGAGCCTCAAGATCCGGAACAAAAAGAGAACGAGTGCTGCAGACATATTATTACAGAACAACATGGTTTCAAGAGTGCACCGTTGGAAACCGCAGGTCTCTGAAAGCAGTTCCTGTAGCTTTTAGTTCGTGCAAAAGGTGTTGGGTCATGACCACTTCGGCATAAACGTTTTTAGGTCTGCTGCGGTATTTTACTATTTTTTATTGTTAATTATTTGCATGAAAGGAATTCAGGTCACTAAATTTGCACAGAGCCGAAATCAACTTGTTTGTTTCTATCGTAGCGTTTGTACTTGTTTTTTTTCCGGGAGAATCGAGGCGTAATCGACGGAAACCTTAATGTAGTAACTCAGCTTTTTGAAGAGAGTTGTTGTGTCGAGGAGTTCAACGATTTATCATCAGTTTCCTATAGATATTTCCTTCTGTATGTATACAGAACACAACCTGCGCATCAAAAAAGTCTGTAGTATAGTATACCGTCATTTTTACAGATTGTTGTTACATTTCCATCAACTTTATTGTGACAAACATCAATTTTGCATTCAAAGTATGTTAAACACCATCCTAGCGCATATATTCGCGAAAATACGCACGAAAAATATCCTTAGTTCGCATAGGCGCGGCGGCGCCAAACAAATGGCGATTTTGAAAGTTCTACTATAGTGGACACATTAGTGCTTTAATGTTTTGTGCATTCTTACTGCGTAATTCCCAGTAATATTCCATTCGTGATTCAACGTGATGTACTTGTTTGCGAACAGTTCGACCGTCGAAGCGATAGCCTGCAAACCTATACAACCGCACTAGGTC
>Ga0210059_1003613_pt1 | contig 24803 bp, 13 predicted proteins | sample Ectturendosymbi2_FD_188042 | JGI IMG/M metagenome (GOLD analysis project Ga0210059, IMG submission 188042) | Ecteinascidia turbinata endosymbiont from Florida, USA - Sample 2 (SPAdes) (version 2) | ecosystem: Host-associated > Tunicates > Ascidians > Unclassified | place: Key West, Florida...
TTAAACGCCATAAAATGCTATTCACTCACTCTGAATCACATAAGCGCGCATACACACAGAAAAGCCACTTTTTTCAATACTAAAGGATTTACAGTCAAGTTTACCAATCATGCGTTCGAATGTAGGCACAGGACGGTGACATAACCTAGCGCAAAAACGAGGTAGCAACTTTATCTGTAAAGTGGATGCATGAGCAATGTAGCATTTTCGTGCATGGCGAATGCATGCATTTTACATATTTGCCACAAAGCTGGAAGCATGGTGGCTGTAACCAGGTTTCACGGTTTGGGGAGCGCAAAATAAATTTTAGAGGGTCAAGATTTTGTTTTTATTATATTTTAAAAGAAACTTTTCTGAGCACAAACAATATTAGGCGGGCACATAAAAGTGGGCACTGTCCCTGAATGACCCGCGTGTCTAGGGTCCTCGCTGTTATCCCTCAACTACAGTACTTCACTATCAGCAAAAATCATTTCACACATCAAAAACTTTTGTATCAAAACATTATATTTCATTAAATTTGAGAGCGCATGCAAGGTTGTACGATTTTTAAGTTGAGAACTCAGAATGTGATGAATTTTGTGAATTTGCCAGATCGTTAATGCCTTACGTCATGATCGGAGAACCTGTACCGACAAAAATATCATCTTTGGAATTCATCATTGTGTTTCTTCAGGTTTGCATCTTGCAGTGGACAATGACGTGGTAACATTGCTTGTGATACAATTCATATCAGCGTGATAATTTTTCTTGTTCATTGTATATTCCTTTTGCTTTACTGGTTCACTCAACTTGCATAACTTATGTTCCCCTGAACATTCGTCTTGTGGGAATGAAGGATTCTTTCTGAAATGGGAACCCTATTCAAGTTTTCATTCTCCTCAACTCTTTTACTGCCCCTTTGACCTACCGCTGTTCCGGCGTCCCTGGAAAAGACCAATCAAAGTTGACTAAAAACACAAAACATTAAGAAGTAGCATACTGAAAAATGCACTCAAGAAATTTTTTTAAATAAAAATCTCGTGCGTGAACGTTTCAGTTTCAAGTGTTTATGGTCCACGGTTATAAAAATATTTTCTCGAACGTATCCAGCACAAAAGAAACTCGAACATCTGAAAATTTATTTTTAAAAAAGTAAAAATCTGTCTCAAGGGTTTGATGCAAGTTTCAATCCTACCGCAATACAGTAGCTTCCGAACAGATGGTAATTCTGCAAATCATTCGTGCAAACACTTTTTAACAAGCTCGAAAACTGTGCACAGGCGTTTGCTTGAAAACCGTTGCTTAGTTACGAGTGCTGAACGACGATTTATTTAAACGACCGAAGTCTTGTTGACACATTGAAACACGCATTAACGACTGTAACAACAACAATACGCATGCAACATGTCTCTGCCAAACAATGCACTGAGCGCAGTGCTTTAATCGGCCAAACACCGACAAGACTGTTATCATCGATGCTGCTTCTCAAGTAGAATTTGTGACGAGCGGTCATTGCTAAGACGATGAGATGAGGGAGAATATGACGCAGCACCGACATCACGAAATAATCACACACGTCATATATTTTTTCAAAGGACCTCGCTGTATTGCATGCAACAAGCACTGTAACTTCAAACTACTTGCGATGATTACCAGCTTTTCCATCAGCGTCGCGCTCCAAACACTCAGCTGGTCTCTGGCATGGATGTTGTTGGCGTTTTTTTCAAGTCGACTGCAAGATTCTTTGATTTTACGTTTTCGTGTTGAAAAGTGGAAAATTCACCACTACCGCTCCTGCATGCTGCTGTTGCTACCACAGGACAGGGTCATAGGGCGGCGATAAAACTGGCAACAGGAACAGAACAATGACCACAGGCGACAGTTACAGGAATCACTTTAACAGGAATTGCACGAACACTTTTGCTCCCCAGAGATGAGCCGCGAAAACAAATTGTCCCGAAGGTTCTGAATTAGGAATCTCGCTTCAACCGTTCGGTTGATCCACAAGTTCGTTTTAAGGCGGAGAAGACGAGAATGACAACAGGAAAAAAGATATGGGAAACAAAAAAACACCGAAAATTTCAACCGAGTCAAAAATGCAATAGAATGGTGACGGGCGAACCAGAATAATTCATCACTGCAGCATTTACTATCGCGAAAGTTTATCCCACTGCAATACAATAGGGTTTTTGTGCGTCTCCCGTAAAACAAGAGGCACTTGGTAGCGGTTGATCTTGCATTGGAAACAGATCTCTCTGAAGATGCTGACGTGGCATGTACGCAGAGGTATTTTAAAGCCAATCGCTTCAGCAACGACAACCGTTCAGCGTTGTTACGCCACCAGCCCTTCTACGTCAGCGATATTTGGGTGAATTATAAACTAAGACAGCTTGCAATTTCTATTTTCTTCGACTGCTCACATGCAGTACGAGAACCGGAGAAAAAAGGTGAGTATGATGCGGCATTACGAGCATTTTTTCTTTGCTTTTTGTCACTTGCTCTTACTGCACAAGCGCAACCATAATTTTCACTTCGCACATACGTGACGCACAGCTCCATACCAAACCTCTTCTCAATCGAAAAAACACAAAAACAAAATCCAAATCTGGCTTAAAGTGGCATTTCGCATTCGGGCAGGTAGAAGTCCAAACCTACAGATTCACTATTTTGAATTGACCATCTTAACCAGGTCTTAGTGTAAAAGTTTATTTAGTGTTTTGCTCTAAATTTTAAGCGCGATTCAACAAAAAGCTACAAAACTTTGATTTTAACACGTCACTTACTAGATCTTCGAATGTAATTTCCAAAATGTCACTGGCAGTGTTTTCGCAGCAAACGTAAACTTCAGTTTGCAGCGAAGACAGGGAATTCTAATTATTACAAGCCGCTGTAACAACCACTTCGTCATTGAGGCATCAATAAATTCTACTAATGCTTAACAAATGTGCAGTACAAATAAAAAATGCATTTTTCAAACATGCAACCATTTGAAATGAATCGCATATTTTCAACCACTTACTGCCTGACGTCAACATGAACATAAAGCGATGTTGAGCAGCGCTAGTAAACGATAGCGACTTCGCGAAGCACTATTTTCAGCAAGGTGTCCAGAATCAAGCCGGAGCACGCTGCCCCGACAACGAGAAACACTGCAAAGCGCGTCACACAATTCGAACAGGGACCGCGAAACACTGGATTCAGAAGCAGTAAAAACAACTACGGAGCCGCAAAAAGTCTCGGCTCGCGCAGACAATAACTACGTTTTGTTCACGAAATGCGCGAGAAGTGAGTGACAGGTGCAACGAAACGAGGCCGAAAAAAGGGAATGGTGAGGGGCTTTCACAAGTGGTGTAACTAGAGGTTTGAGCAAGGGGGAAGTTTACCTGAAAGAGGCCCGCTAGCCAACACTCAGAAACAAAACTTGAGAAACGATGGTGAATCCGGATGTGGATGGCTATGGTGAAACCTTAAATCACCGGAAAATGCTCCGAAAAACATAAAAAAACAACCCGCTGAAAACCAAAAGAATACTACAATCGAAATACAGGCTAAGTGGGGGCCCAGTTTTTCATGGATTTGCCAGGGGGCAATTCGTCCCTCTGCCTCTCCCGGTCCCAGTAACGGCACTGGTTTTGGCCATTGTGCTAATACGGTGCCAACGCGTTGGCATCATGAGCGTAGCATGGCTCGTATGAACAAATAAAGAAAACCGCATCACAAAAACAAAGAAATGCGAAAAACACGAATGCATTTGGTATTATATATCAATTTTATGTACGACTTCTTTTTCCAATATTAACCAGAGTGGCAGTGGATTATAATCCATTGGTAATTATTAATTACCAATGATTAGTACTGAAACAAATTTACATTTCCCGAGGTAAGTGAACTGCTAAGAGATCTGTAATGAAATCAGCAAAACCAGGTCATCAGACTAGATTGGGGAAAAGCCTGACAAATGAATGTAACATAACTTTTCTCCGCGTGCAAAACGTCACAGTCGTCACTGCAAAACGTCACAATCGTCCACTGCGCACTCACTGGACACCAGTATTTGCATTGAAACGAGGTGTGGCACCAACGAAAAAATTTTTTTTAATCTGACAAACGCTTCCACTGTACGACTTGTTGTCTTTCGCTGCATAAAACATTTCAATATGATTCCACTGTAGCATCGAATTGAAAGTAAGGACATAGCAGAACCCGTGCACAAGCGAAGTTTTACGAAAAAAGTTCATAAGTTCACGCAGAACACACAGAGCCACTGTCATGCAGTGTAGTAATCTACTGACAAAGTTTTTAATGTGTTTACAACAGCAACTGCAGTAATCTGCAACAATGGCGCTTTTCAAACAACGCTGGGAATGCAAAGTGAAGGAATGTAGTTGTTTTTAGGCAGCCCAGCCTGCCTGATGATCGCATCAAGGTCAATCTATAGATCTATCAAAAGTAAAAGAGCAAAGCTTGTCAACCGTGCTGAGGGAGTTGAAGAAACACTGTTCTCTGGAGTACGCTATTAAAAGCTGCTAAAGCATGCACGCACGCATTTAGCAAAGAAAGGGACGCATTTCAAAACTTCACATTCTTTCAATAACAATAGGACTTTAAATTTGCAACATTTTTCATTGTTGTTACAGAATTCAATTGACTCGAAATCAGATATCTGTACAAATCGCACAGCTACGAAAGCACCACTATTGTGCACTTTATAAAGCAGGAAAAAGTCATCACCGTTTTGTGCGGATTACTACGTCATCTTTCAACCGGTTCTGAGTTTGCTTGCAACGAATGTTCAAAGCCTAACAACAGCGTCACGTGATCGGGGAAGGATGGGTGCCATAAAGTTATGGCGTGCGAGTTCAAGACGTCACAATCGAAACTGTAAGTCGGGCTTTGTCAAGATTTGTAGTTGCCATAATCTGCACGTCCATTATCCATTGTTTTTTAAGGATTAGACAACAAGCGGTATTGCTACATGGGTTGCAACACACACGTTGGTGGACTTTACATAATTTTGTTGCTTTTCAATCTGGCAGAAGCCAACGTAAACATGATAAAACAAGAAATAAGCAACACATGAGTGCTGCGTACCATCACATGGCATAGGTTTTACAACAGTGTGACTTCTTGAAGATGCTGAAAGTGAGAATTCTCGTATCTGACGTGCTTCTTCCAGTTAAAATTCAAGAATTGCGGCAAGGTCTGCAAACTCGTTTCGGTAATTCCTGGCGTACCAGAACAGAACAGCGGAATAAATTGAACAGACCACGCACCAGATGGCAGTGACGTAATAGCTGTTCACTGCAAACGCTGTGAAAAACAACACAGCTGTTGTTAATTGACAATTTAATATTCAACTTCGTAACAGTCAACACCACCATTCTACAGACTGTTTCTTGGGTGTTATCAAAAGTCGATCGTCAGCAGCCGTCATTCAAAAGATACTCCTGAAAATGTCGTCATTCGAAGCCGGTATGTTAAAAAGATGCAAATACGTAACGAGAACGTCCATAAGAAATTGTGAACAAATTTTTCGAAACGCAATAGATATTTAGCTAGAAATACCCTTGCCTTACTTTAGTTGTTCCTAACCTCGCGCCCGCCAAACCCCTTGTTCAATGGCATTAATGGATACAGCAGTTACCCCTTGCAAGGCACGATTTTTACGTTTATTTATCATAGTATCGCATTTCCAGCTAATGTTCTTTCGTGTTCGATGTTCAAAAGCTGTTTCGGGCACCATCAGCAGGGTTACCTATTTTCGGCCGAAATTCAGAAATATGGCATTTTTTCACGTTGGTCGGCCTAGAAAATTTCACTTAGCCTTTTTCTGGCTTTGTTCCTGGCCTTAAAAAATAATTAAGCCGTTTGATTTTTTTACGTCGCAAAAGTTTCGTTTGCAGAAAAATATTTACTACTCTCTATTTTTCGGCAAACTAGTGCAAAATTGTTGTGATAAATTCTGTATTAGACCGACGCCCACGTTCTGATGTTAGTAAAATTTCAGAGATGGGAGATCCCATGTAAATGTTTTGCGTAAACACTGGAAATGTGTGCGTTATGCAGGGCGATGTAAGCACTACGCAAGGCTCAAGGCTGACATACAGGTCCGCGCTAAAAGTGCGACAATCATGTCGAGGCAGTTGAAATGCTCTTAAGCTTCTAGTCGAAGTACAGGAGTGAATGGGAGAAGAATTTCGTATGGGTGCAAAAAGCTTGTATCAGATCAGAGTTGGCATACTGCAAAGTGTGGCCCCACAGTACCCAAAGTGTACGATCTCACAAACCATGGAAAGTTAGCGAAACATCAGGAATGAGCACTAGTGCAAGTCAAATCAAGACTTGATCTCAATCCGAAGAAAATGTCTGATGATATCCGTGATAGTTTTTTTGTGACAAAAGCATAACAATACCACAAAAAATGGTTGACGTTTCTCTGGCCATTAAAAAATCAACTTGTCGTTTTTCTGGCCTTTTCAGCACTCTTTCGGTTTTTAATGAAAATCTTATCTGGCAACCCTGACCATCAGTGCTACGCAACTGTTGCTTTGACGACGTAATGTTTTTTAAATAGCATTTAGTTATGCGGTTAAGAGTGCGCAGGCTTCAATTTGTACTTGCAGAAGTCTGCGCCTCGCAAGAAAATCAACAAAACAAAGTTTCAGTTGTTAAATGTATGTTTTCAAATGGCGCCTTACTGAGCCACTAACCTTCGTGTAGCGCAACGGCAGCAGCGAGAAAACCAATCGCAGATGCAAGTGAAACAACCAAAAAGACCAGCCCGAAGTATGAAAACCATTTTAATCCTCTCAGCCATGTTCTCCATAGGTCCTGGTAATGCATAGCATGCAAAATTCCATGCCACAGGGAAAGAACACCTACCAAAGAAGAAAATTGTTGAACAGCATCACGTGGTTGCAAAGATTTGAAATGCCTCATTACACAGCTGTGGATCAAAGTAAACTGGTAGTTCGTAGGCTACAATCATCTACCATTCGCTGCGTGGCAGTTCAACTTTAAAGTTATTTTCAAATTTCTAAGGGAAGAAAACACAGGCCTGAGAAGCACAAAATCTCTCAAAATCAACTTTATGGTGCTAAAATTTTAATCTGGTTGAGAAAAAGTCTCTGACTGCGGACAATCTTGTGTGGAAAGTGGAGGAAACGTGGTGGATTAGATAAGGCGCGCGATCGAACAAACATCAATAATCAAACTCAGGCTAAACGTATGAACCATATCAGCCACTATTATATAACAGGAGAAGCAAGTAACGCCGCTAGCTTAAGGTCAAGGTTAGCTTGTTGGACTGAATCGGTAAGAACTTCGAAGACCATCATTTGTTAAACATTATACGAGGTCAAACAGTATACATTGAAAAACAGATGCACAGCAACTGAATTTATCGAAGTCTTAATCGTAAACTATTAAGCAGCAGGGTCACAATATCATGCCTATGTTGTGGTTTGAAGATATCGCGCAATCCGTCGTAATTTTGATGTACAAAAAGCTTTCACTACCACGATGACCAACACCAACCAATAAACTTTCCATGTCGATCAGACTAAGATTTCAATCCAGAAAATGGGTCTTATTCGAATAAGATGTCTGCTACGGAAAATGAGATTAAAATTTATAACTTGCCGTAGCAGCCCAACGGTTATTTCCAAACACCGACGAGGCAAGTCTTTGCATCAGAAGTTCGCACAGAAGTTGCTGTCTCTTTTTAACTTTTTCACACAAAGCAAAGTCAGTGCTGTTTGTCTCTCATGTCAGCAGGCGATGAAATGACAACGTTTTGATGCAGCTGTGCAGCCATGAAGCTTTTTTTGCTAACGAGAAGATATTGGAGGTACGGACTTTATCAAAACGTCACACAGACAATGCCTTGCTTCTAACCTTGTTTTGAAATTAGTTTCGATGAATTTACGGCACCTCGACATTCGATCAAGTTATTAATAGTGGTCTACTGCATATGATGTACTAACTTCACCCAGCGAATCGCTGCACTGCTCAAAACACAGCGTCAAAACCTGTTTTCCATCTATTCCGCGGAATTCTAGCAGATAGAAAGCACTGCCATAACCACTTTTGACTACTGTATACAATATACGTTTAAAGACGACTTGTTTTGCAGTCTCACCATTCCATGCATAATTACTACCAATGCACTGGATATGAATTTAATTTTTTTTTTTTTTTCAACAACACGCATGGTATTTTTTGCGACTGCTTCGTATCCAGGGTCGGAAAAAATGCCATGCGTTATCTTGTCAAAAGCTAGTTGTCAGCGAAATAGCTGGATGAAGCATGGCCTGGGTGCCAGTCATTCAGGCTATGATTGCCTATGTGGCAGTTGTCAAGACGTCGTCCTTCGACCGAGTGGAAAAACGCTTGGTGACAAATGTTGCAAAATACTGACTTGTCCAGGAGAATGTTTGTTGAAGTGGACATTCGTTTCACAGCACCTCTTACATGAAAAAGATACATAATAATGTTTAACATTTCACTCTATGAAGAACAAAATCCTGTTTTTACTGGTTTCAGTAATTTGAATAATGCAAGTTGTTGTTCTCTACGTATTTCTATTTTTTGTTTGTTTTTCTTTCCTGTGCATATCCCATTGCTTGCGGATAAAATAAATTACACTCCTTAGTTTGTTTTTTGTTTATCTTTTATTCATTAATTATTTATTCATTTTTCATATTGTGTTTAACATTTTTTTGACCAAACCAAACTTCAATGCGACGAGATCCGATCCACTTCTTCGTGTACATAGGCATGTTGTCTTCTTCTGTAATTTTTCCGCAATAAGTTGTGTGTTTGTTTGTTTTAACCTGTGCTTATTATATTTCCCACTATTTTTTCTAAAATTTCTCAATAAACAGGGTTGATTAACTAGATGACCTCCACAGTCTTTCACAAATCCTATGTAACACAGTGACCATCTTTGTTCACATTGATCACTTCTCTTGCCGTTGTGTTTTGATTTACTCTAAAAATCTCCACTGACAACTGGTTACTTCTTTGTATGATAACTTTTCATATTGTTTCGGCCCATTAGCTGAGTCATACTAATCAATAAATCAATCAAAACGAAGAAGATACAATGACATTTAAAATGCAAACAATTTTTCATCAGTTGCAATTGAGACCACCTTTCTAAGTGCAAGGTCTACTGCCCGCTTTCTGCGCAATTTTGAAAAACTTGTTGGCACCACTGGTGGACCCAGATAATGACAACAGTGACCACTGGTGAACCCAGATAATGACAGTCCTGGCAGCAGTGCTTGTCTTTGGGGGTTGTCAGATGGATAGCATTTTACCTAGCATGGAACATGATTCAACAAGTCACACCTATCCCAGGGGTGACCGTGGGTCCACCAACCAGTATTACTGCCAGCCCTTTCTGTTGAAAAGTGGTAGAGATAGACCCATATGGCTTTTTTGGGGCCGATGCCAATATATCAGCCATTCATGGACCGATAACCGATACCAATAACCAATATTTCCAAAATTTTTAAATCTTCTTCTGCATTATCAAAAATATTATGTGTTCTTCCGTTTTTTTCAAATACTTCAACAATCAGGATTTATGAGGTAAAACTTCAAATTGTAGCAATTTTAATCTTTTCCTACGATTTTTAATTAATCTGATTGATGATGCTTTTGTTTCGGCTGCTACGGCCAACGCTTGCGAAATGGTTCATCTTTATCTGATTGTTTATGAAAACACTCCTGCTAGCATTGCTGTAAGATAATTTTCTTGACTTGGTTCGTTGTGCTTCCTTGCGCAAGTTGTCTGGATGCGTGAGGAATATAGCACAGGTTCCCACACATTTTAAACATCATTTTCCATACTTTTTCAATACCTTTTTAATACGAAATTTAAAAAATTCAATGCCATTACTTCTCTTAATTTTTCAAAATTCTTGATCATGAAACTCAATTTTACACATTGCATAACACTGCATAAGTGCTTTGCCTTCACTAAAATTCTGGTCAGATACTTGAGATTTCTTTTCTATTTAGAATTTTCATACTTTTTCAATACCTAATGTACATTTTGGTCAAATTCAATACTTTTTCAAGGTCTTGAAAACCAATTTTGAAATTCAATACTTTTCAATACTTTCAATATCACGTGGGAACCCTGATAACAGCGTTTTGTTAACACCTACTGAGGCCGATAACATCGGCCGTTTTGGCCGATACCAATAAGTCGGCAAAACCCAAATATCGGCCGATTATATCGGCTAGGCCGATATATCGGTCTGTCTCTAAAAAGTAGGCACTGCACTGCTTTCCAAATGCTTATTTTCTCTAAGTTCTGCTAACATCTCTTAAGGTGATATTTCGCTCAAATGACCCGCAAGCAAACTGCACTTTGATTTTTTTTCTTCTGTCATACTTTGAACATTCACACAGGGGCTATTATCACAGCCAATGCCTATCATAAAACCACTACACTTGATGATTTAGATTTTGCTTTGCAGTGATGTAGATTTTAGCAAAAAAATTCTACTATAATTGAAATTTATTAACACCTCGACCAGGTTGTATTTGTATTGTCATGGTCACATGTTCACAATACACTGTGAATGCTCGTTCAGTTGGTCCAAAACTAAATACATCAGAGTTTCTTGCCCGATTGAGTCCACATTCAGGATAAATGCATTAAAATGCATAAAACATTGTGTAAATATTCATTGCAAAACACAAAGCACAAAATAGTTAGTGTTTCATGCAACAACTAATTGCACCCCACAGCATGGGATAGTGTTGTAGCCTATGCACAAGAAAAATGTACGATGCAAAACTAGCTCAGAAGTTCTTGATTGAGTGAGCTCAAAATTTCAGATCTCATTTGTGTAGGTATGAAGAATATGTTTGTGTAATTTTTCATTGCAAAACACTGAGTGCTGTATATATATAAAAAAGTCATTGTTTTAGCGTTTTCAGCCTGCACATAGCATAGAATGTTTGATAAAAAATTACTTAACTTGGAGAGTTCTTGCTCGATGGACCTCAAATTTCCAGGGCTACTAATGCGTGTAGGTATGTTGAACATTTGTGGAAAATTTTGAAGCAAAAAAAGCAAATACATAGTAAGTTATAATGTTTCCCGTAACAAATTATTGCACCTTGCAGCCTACAGTTGCAGACTACGTGCAAATATAGTACAACATCAGACACACACCGGTGTGGGTATTCAGCGTTTATCTCATTTGATGCTAAAGTTGCTCATGATGACAAAAAAATTTCAAATTTTTTTTATAATTCAAGAAGATTTTCAGGATATGGTAGTAAGCCACAAGGCTTGAAAATCTTGGCACATGCTTTTGGATTCAAATGCACTTATTGGAAAATGCAAATAATTTAAAAGCTCATCATCATCTTGTTGCATATGCACAATTTTGGTACAGTTTCAATTCCAAACTTTTTAAATATTTAGAATCCATCATTGTATGAGTCTAATATTAATGGACTGCCTTGATGGACTGCACTGACACTCTCACAGTAGTAAGTTTTTTGCAATTCGCTGGCGTGGGTTGTTAGAGGACTCTCGTAGTTGGGTAACTGTTTATTTATCCTATGACGCTGTTTTGCATTTGCGAACAGGATGTTGGGACAGACTTTCATCTGCTTTGCAGTCTCGAACGGTCGTTACAAAGAAAGTTGTTTTTTCTGTGTTTTGACGTGCTTAGCATGATAAAATGCCAGTCGGTTTAATCTAGACCAGGGCTACTCAATTATTTTAAGAAAGGGTCCAGTTACAAATGTCAAAATTTTCTGAGGTCCAGCCACTCCCATGAAACCATGCAAATGTGACATGTCTTGGATTTTTCTAACAAAAAAAACATAACATGAGAATTTAATGTGATTATATACAGATTTACAAAATCCGGTAAGTGGATACACATATTAACAAAAGTTGTCAGCGTTATTGTTGTTCTGCTGGTGGGAGTAATGGCATTTTGTGCAATTTGGCAGTTACCTAAATTTTTGTTCAAAGGTAGTGACAGCGAGTAGAAGGCAATGGTGAAGGTTTTTATTCGTCACACAGATGTGAAACTTGTTCTTTATGAACTCATTTTTTGAAAGCGCGGAGTGTCAGCATTCAGTGGCGTAACTAGATGTTTGAGCCAGCAGGGAAAGCGTACCTGAAAGGGGTCCACTGGTCACTGTAGGGGGGTCACCAACAACACTTAGAAATAAACAGAGAAATGATGGTTAATCCGGATGTGGATGGCTATACTAAAACCCTAAATCACCAAAAAATACTCAGAAAAATGCAAAAAAAAATTAATGAAAACCAAACGAATACTAAAACCGAAGCTGACTTTTACATTTACTGTAGCTTGATGGAGTGGCAATTCGCCCCTCCAACAGCAGCAGGTAGACCCAAACACAGTGAGAAGTTTCCACTGACGATTTGCGAGGAGTGGAAAAAATTTGAGATACCAAATACCTTCCTTTGACAAGAAGTTTTCTGGTGTGCCATTTCTTTCACTGCTACTACATTCTATTGAAATTCAATGAATTCCAGTTGAATTTTGGCTGTGTCTACACCAGTGGTGTCAAGCGGCCGGAGTTCCGCTCTGCCACCTTCATCAAAGAATGATGGGTCGTTGCCTACAAATATAAGCGAAGATGCCCAGCAGAGCTCCGGCAACTATAAAATGTCCACCATATACTGTCTTTTTGGTCCACACGTGTGCATGCGTCTTTTGCTTCAGTTGAGAATTCGGTAATGTCTGTCACCAAAAAGGGTTTTGAAGAAAAATCAGCAACTGTTTTCGAAAAGTAAAGTCACCAAACTGTTCGGTAATATTGGCAATCAACTTTTCAATAAATTGAATAAATCTGGAATCTTCTTGCTGTTATTTCCCCAAATGCCTCAGAAAATTACTAAGTTCATTTTGATGACATGTTTAAAAATACAGAGCTTTTTCTGGAAAGTACGAGTACTAGTGATCAAACCAAGATTTGTATGTTTTTCTCCACACAGTTTTACATTCATGTTGTTGAGGTGTTACACTGTGTCAGCCAAAAATCCAACAGTTTCCCTTTCTTTATCATTTCCTAAAAAAGCTAAAAATACCTTGGCTTTACTTCGCATTTTGTTGACTTCCCACACAAAAATTCTTTCCTAAAGGACCAAAACTCTTTCCTTACTCAAGTATCTTTCATAATTGCGCACAAGTAAATTTGTATAATTGCATTGTTTTCGGAAAGAAAAGGTTTCATCGCTATTTTCTAGCCTTGAATCCACTATTTTCACCAGGATAGACATTGTAGTGAAGATCTATTCTTGAACAATCATGACAAAACAATTACTTGCAAACCGAATAAACATAACAAGCTCAACTCAGGTGGGCGCTACAATATATAGCTGAAAAACAGCTTGATTGTTTATCAGTTATACCAGGGGTGTACAACCTTTTGCTATTGCCAGGCGCATTACTTTTATTTATGTGAAGTACGGCCGCCAATGAGTTGCAGTTATATTTATGAGATACGTTTATTCAAAGAATCGGTTTTATCCGGTATATGTCATTTACTTGTGCCTAAACGTATAACAAAATGTCAAACATTTTAACGATTTTTTAACGAAATTATGCATTGTGTTGACTGATTTTCTTGCCTTGCGTTTGTTTTGCTTCAATATACACCAGCACGGCCGCCAAATCTTATATTTTAAATTACATATGGGAGGTCGCAAATTTCATTATCGAAGGCTGCATGGCCGCAGGTTGTGCACCATTGACTTATACAGATGGCAAGGAGTTATGCTTTAGAAGTACGTCCAAAAGCGCAAGATTTTGGATAAAAACATTTGGTATAGAGTACACCCTTGAGAGGCTGACCGGCCATAACCATCCAAAGGTCCGGATTCAGACCGCGGTCTGCCATTTGAGTAGCCTTGATCTAGATTTCGGCTTTACATGAAATAGACCTTACGTGAAATAGACTAAATGTCTGAGACCAAATGTTTACCTGGCCCTGGGTGCCAAAACAAGCCATTTTTTGGCTCATGTCTTTTTTGGAAACTAGGCTAAACTCCACATCTTTAAAGCCCTTGATTGGCTTTCTAACATATCTTGAGTCAAAATTATGGCTCAAAAACCCAATTTGACAAAAATAAAAAAGTTCCACGAAAGGTATGATTTCCCCTCTCAGTGCAAATTTTGGCCAGCCATAACTCCCCAGGCGATTAGCTAGAGAGCTGTTCAAACCTTCTGAAGACTTGGAAAGTCTTGCAGTTTAGAATAAAGAAAATTTTTCTGAGTTTTGGCCGTTGTGTTTGGAGTTTTTGGTCGATAACGTCATGACTGGGTTAGGTTTTGTGGTTCTTTTGATGTCACCAGTCGATCCAATGAGCTGATTTAGTGGCTTAAAATATATTGGAAACTAGGCTATGATACAAATCTTTAGAGCCCTTCATCAACTTTCTAGTATTTCTGGTTCAAAAGTCAAATGCCGAAAAAATTCCAAATTTTTCAGGAATTTCCTAGGGGATTAACAGGGATTTCCATAATTAACTTGTGTTTTGTTGGCCACAACTTTGGAACCAGAAACATTAGAAAGTCAATCAAACCCTGCAAAGACTGATATTATAGCCTAATTTCCAATAAAATCTTGAGCCAAGAAAATGGCTCTTGACAGTAGGGTCCAGGGCCTCATGACACCAACCAAATGGAAACAAAATATGCATGAACATACTCTCATCATGCCAACATCAACAAAAAACCCAACATCCAAAACTTCAAAAATTTTGTTTTGTTGCAAACTACAAGACCTTCCCTATTTTAAGAGAGTTTGAAGAGCTCTCTCAATCAATCTGCTGCCAAGTTAGGGCCACAGGGTAAAAAAGTACCCAAGGTCACCAGAATTTTTCCCAATTTCGTGTTGTTATACCTTTGGGCATTAGTCTGGGAAAGCTAGTCCCAAGCGTGGGACTAGAATTTTTCCCAATTTTGGTTTTTGGTTGATAATTTTGGCTCCAGATATGCTAGAAAGCCAATCAAGGGCTCTAGAGACTTGGTTCATAGCCTAGTTGACAAAAAAACTCAACCAATAAAAATGGCTCGAGAGGATGGCACCCAGGGCCAGGTGACGTCAGTGAAAGAAATGCAAAAATAACCCACTTGTGAAGTCACCCACAAAAGAACATACCCAAAATTGAAAAATAAATTTAATCAAAACAAGAAGACTTCTTGAATCCGTAGATAGTTTGAACAACTCTCTAGCTCTAATGGCTGGCAAGTTACAGCCAAAAATGTACCAACCATCACAGTGGCTGGCGCAAGCATCAAAGTGCTAATATTTCTTACATTAACTACAACAAAATCAAATCATAGAGAACGTGTCTAATATATAAACAGGATATTAGAATGATAGAAAGCTACAAGAACTGACATCAGAATGTGAAGCCATTTATCAAAGAAACCAGAAAGTTCTCCCAGACTAATACTCAAAGGTAAAACAACACAGCTCACTAAAATTATGGATACTGTTGGCTTGTGACATCAACAAAATCCATGAGATTACATACCCAGAAAAATATTATGTGGCCCAGTAATTTATAAAGTTTCTACAACATGTATTCTCAAGATGTCATCTTTGGAAACATAACACAAGACGAAATCACATGGCCAGTGCAAAGAGCTCATCAAGACCAAGTGGGCCAACAAAGGTATACATATACACTTGTTAACACCTTTACAGCCTATCTAAATCATGCAGTTTGTGCCAAAACACTGGATCACACGTGGCTTTGCGCGAGTGTAACTCTGGCACCGAAAGCAGTAGAGAGCTGTACAAAGGCTCAATCGACTCGGCAAGTCTTGTAGTTTGAAATGAAAAAAAATTTTTTGGTTAGGGGGTATGGATTTTTAGTGAGCGACGTCATAAGTGGAGAACTTTTAGGCCATCTTGGCCCACTTCGCCTGGCCCTGGGTCCAAACCCTTTGATGGTAGTATTTCGTTGAAGTTTTTATTGGAAACTAGGCTACAATCCAAGTCTTTTGATACTTTGGATGACCTGCTGGGGTTTCTGGTTCAAAAGTTATGATCTAAAGTAATAAAAATATTTCTTTAATTAGTAAATTAGGTAATTAATTAGTTTATTTTAGATCAACACTTTTGAACCAGAAACCCTAGAAAGTCGATCATAACTCAAAAGACTTCAACTCAAACCTAGTTTCCAATGAAAACTTCAGCAAAATACTTTGGTCTAGCATAGCCCTGTCCAACCCAAATGGCTTACTGAGCCAAAAATTGTGTCACTGTCTTAACCAGGGCTGCACATTGAATGACATTAATGAGGGCCGCACATTAAATGGCTTACTTTGATCTTAGCAAACTAAATTTAGCTTATACTAATGTAATAAAAGCCTTCGAATCCTAAATGCAATAGTGCAGATGTGATAAAGTGGCACTGAGGACCACCTGTATCAAAAATGTCAAATTTAAGATTATCAAAAAGGACAGGTTGTCAGTATTTGGGATACTTTTACTTGCAGCAAAAACCAACTGGGTCGCACGAAACCTTTGACTGGGCCTGGGCCCCACGCGGTCTGTAGGTCGGACATAGCTGGTCTAGTGGTTAGGCCCTAGGCCAGGTAACATGAGCCAAAATGGCCCAAAAACTACTTCACTTATGACATCACTTACAAAAAATCCACAACCCCCAACCAAAAATTTTTTTTGAGTGCTGACTAGAAGACTTGCCAAATCTTTTGAGGGTTTGAACAGCTCTATAGTGCAATCGGCGGAGGAGCTATGACATTGCTAAGGCAACCGACAACTGCTGGTTTTAGGCCGATTTCCAGGTACAAATATATCATACCCTTCTCTCAAGGTGTTGAATCTAGCAAATCACAAAATCATCCCCATAGCACATAAAATCAACCCCTAGGAGGCGATTTTACCCCTGCTGAATATCACTGGTATAAATCATCAAATACAGTAATCACTAATCTCTGCACATAATTTATGGAAAGGTCTACTGATATTAGGCTGGTTAAGAAATCAAAAATTCAGAATCCAACATTTTGTGCACACTGCATTCTTAAAGGCTAATCACTTTATAACAAATCACTGAGAATACATACCTGATAGACCTCCATATGCTGCAACTGAGTAAGCTTTTTCATTTTTAAGGAGAGGAACCATCCATAAACAAAATGCAGCAATTCCCATAACAAAACCCAAAAAAGAACAAAAAACCCGTAATGACAGTACTTTCTGTGATGCAGGTTCTGTTGGCATTTTAAATTCTTTTTCAGCAATGTATTACCGCACGATTAACTGTAGCATAACATACAAATGTTGTTCTTCCACGTTAGCAGTAAAACACAGGGCAAAGACAACACTTTTACAAATCAGATTACATGATAATGTCTACGCTAAACATCTTTTGAATTGCTGAAACAAAAAGTAATCAATTCAAACATTCAAAGGCAAAAAAGAGCTTGAGATCTACTTCAACTTAACTGATGCTGTGAACTTTGGCTCACAACAAGATGATAATGGATTCTTCAAAAACTTCAAGGTAGGCTAATCACTGCTTATAGTAGCAACGCAAGAAGCTCAGTATAGATTAGCGACCAAGGTGTAACACACACACACATTTTCAACTCTTAGCCAGAGATTAGCGTACTCTCATTTTTGTACAATCCAGCTCCAATCCTCAATTTATCAAACTCAGTTAAGTCCAGCTCTGTTGCAGGGTTGCCAGGTGGTCACAAGCAAAAAAGGCCAATACCAATTAGCCTGCACTAGCACCAAAAAAGCCAAATACAAGATATAAACACAATGACACCTTTGGAACACCCAAACATGCTTTTAAGATCAAATAATTGGAAAGAATCAAGCACAAGTTCACACAAAAACAAAGTATGCAGGAAAAACAAGGTGACAAAGAATATTTACAGAAATAATACCTGAAGGGTGTAGAATAATACAAGTTAAAAAAATATGAAACACTTGTTTTATAGCTCATACACAATATAGATCAACGTAACACAGATGAGGGTGGGCAAGCAATGAGTGAAGAGCCAAGGCATGTAAAAATGGGCCATTGAAGACTATATAAGGGTCGTGAGGCAGAGAGCAATGCAATTAGAAACATAACATTGATTTCATTACAAAAACAAGTAGCAAGGGCAGAAAAAAATGTTTATTGCTTAAACATATAAATCATGAAGAAATAACAATTTTCCCACGGACTATAAACGAATGAGTTATGTCCAATCAGATACATGGTGTTACCAAATGATGTTTAAGGAGACAAGGGCATGGACAGATTACAACAGTAATATTAGCAGCAAACATTAATCATTTAAGTGTTGGGTACATGAAAAACAAAATATGTTTAGTAAATGAGAGAAGTATTTAGTTCTAGAAAAAAAAGTAGTTTCATAAAATGTCACAACCTATGTGAACTAACCACTTATGCCACAGATATAACTGGTGTCATTTCATTGACACCGCACCTCAGCTTCACATGGGCCTAAGAATTAAACTGAAGTCAATGTTCATGAGGTCCTAGAGGTGGACATTGCTTCGTTTGCCTCAAAATCCTTGTATTGCAGCAAGGGTGCTCCTCAAAAGGGCAAATCTGAGCTTTGTCTTATGTATGTCATGACAGATGCATATGGCTCCTTGTGTTTTTTAGCTATTTTTGTGCCTGTCTTTTGTTGACTCTGGTGCATTCTTGTACCATCTCTCCATGGCACTTGTGAAGACATGGGGATTGAATGAAGACTTCTCAAAAAGACAAGGGGATTAAATGAAGACTTCTCAAAGCTGCCCTTGAAAAAGGGACGAGAGACTGATTGTATTTCTACAGTGCATTTGCTGTATGCAGGTGAATCTCTTTTTTTCTCAGTGAACAGTTTAATATGTGCATCAATTGTTCACGGGTGTCAGGTATGTACCCATTTCCTGTTTAAACACAACAATAGCCAATACTTCCCATATGCATAAACAAGACTGGGAATATGTATGACACATCAAACCACAGACCTGTGGCAGTGGCCGTGTTGTCAAAGCTACTTCAACACTTCATATAATCTAACATCTCTCCTTTCCTCAATCCTTGGAACCACAGACGATCGATTTGGTCTTAACACTGGACATAGTACTGATAAGTATACATTTTTGTTGAAGCAAACTGCTTCATATTTTGTAACCCCTGGTTCATCTGTGCATGCTGTTTTCTTAGATGCCTCAAAAGCATTCGATTCAATCGAGTACTACATATGAAATTATTTATTTGAGAAACTAATTGAAAGAAAGGTGCTGTTGCAATTGGAAATCCTGAGCGACAAGTACGCAAAGCTTTGCACTGTGGCAGCAAGCAACAATAGAGTTCACCTGACGAGATCACTCTGTTATTGCTTGTTCGCGCCTCATATATATATGGTGTTGTTCTTGATGCACCTTCCGTTCATGGTGAACCGTGCATTCAGCGCAACACCAGCGGAGAGTTTGCAACAGCATCCCCTCCTTTTTACAACGAACCGCACAATCGTACACTCTTTTTGTAAAGGTTTCACATGGCACAACCTTCACATCCTGGTCACAGCACCATTCTGTTGCGATTGGAAAGCCCGAGTGGCATGTGCACAAAGCTTCACACTGTGGCAGCAAGCAACAATAGAGTTCACCTTACAAAATCACCCTATTATTGCTTGTTCGTGCCACATATATATGGTGTTGTTCTTCGCGCACATTCCGTTCAAGGTGAACCGCTTATTCAGTGCAATGCCAACCAAGAGGTTGCATTCAGTGCCAATATGTTTGGTGCGCTTACTGAAACATTGTGGACCATTCCATGTCAATTCTCAGGAAGGGGTGAAAGCACCCTATCCAATTTTCCTTAAATTTTACTCAAATTGTCATTACCCCATAAGATGAACATATGCAAAGTTTGAATGAAATCTGTCAAGAAATGGCATGATTATAAAGCTTTTAGGGGGGGCATAGCCAGGGGAAGCAAACTGTTCATATCTGGCCATGTTTAAAACCTTATTACTGCCAAACTACGTTCGTGAACAACCCCAATTTCTCAGGGATGCTATAGTAACTTTGCCAAATATTGAAAAAATAACATTATCTACATTGTGACTTCCAAAAATCCAAGGTCATGGATCTTCAAAGTTAATTGTTTCTAGCTCTTGCTACAAAGTTTCAAAAATTTTAAAACCTTGCCACGGTTTAATTTCTTGATAGCTTTCACTCATGTTTGGAAGAATTGTCGCTGATAAAATTATCTCTGACCTTAGAAAATTTTATTGAAAAACATCAAAACGTTTGTGAGATATCTTAGGCCAAACTTGCACGAAGTGAAAATACTGGAAAAGTGGGGTCGCCTTATCTGAACAAATAATGTCAATGTTATTTCAAGTTCATCAATGTTATTTCAAGTTCATAAAACATCAATGTTGTTTGTTCAGTTGCTGCCCTGGAAATCCATGGTTCTACTGGATGTCAATACAAACTTAGCAATTAAGACAATGACAAAATGTGTGGATTTGCCAACAAGCAATAAACATTTTGCCAACAGATGGACAAGAGACAGTTACTTATAGTACATGATTTGTTTAAAAAATTGGTTGTAAATCGTGTTGGCACTACAGCAATATTTGTTGAAGCACTATGAATTTTTTTCCTTCTTTTATCAACACAGGTGAATGCAAACAAGATGTGATTGAAATGTTTCAACATTTAAGGTATGGTATTGATCGATGCATTATTATTTCTGAATTAGTATGGGACAGGAAGATGCTGTGGCAGACAGAAATGCCAATTCCAGAAAATATGAGTGTCAATTTTAGAGGATTATAAATTAAATTGCTTGGTTTTAAAGTTTTTGTACTTAATTTGTCAAGTGGCCTTGGTCAGAAAACTGCAAAGTAACTGTGTGTTTTTCAAGTCAAGCTGCCCCTTGTCATTGTCTAGCACTTTTAGCAAAGTTCTTCAAACTGCCAGTTTAATTCCAAACATCAGTTAGGGTAACTGTGAATACCAATAATAAAGTTTTTGGTTTCACCTGTCCTGACTCGGGAATTGAACTTGAATCTACCACTTTAGAGATAAACAGTGATTCACCTGCCATCTTGGTAGTGTCTGGTTTTGCAATACTAATAATATTGCATAAATTTTTAGTCATGATAATATTGCTTATTAACATTCATTATAAGGCTATACGGAAATAACAAAACATCCGTTAAGTGTCTATTATCTGTTCACTGGTCATGGATGCACATCATATAATAACAAGAACTTGTGTAGACTCTAGCTTCCAATTTTAACTTCGAACACACCTTTTTGCAACTCTGCAGTTCATAAAATACATCTTGACCATTATCTTCATAATGCTTCATTGTATTTTGAGACAAAGCTGTTTAATGTGTGCTTTTTCTTCATTTGTGCTCAGAAATTACAACCTGAACCTGTCCTGCCTATGTTGCACAAACTTTGTCAAATTTTTTCTCTATGCAAACACTGAGAACCATTCATGAATTTTGTATGGTAAACCTGCCATATGTAATGAATATGAACAAATGAATGAAAAAATTTTCAACGCAAATTTTCACTGCAATCATGGGTAACCGAGGCGACAAAGGTACCCCACTTTTCTAGTTTTTTCACTTCATCATGTCAAGTTTGGCCCAAGATATCTCACAAACGTTTTGATATTTTGCAATAAAATTTTCTAAGGTCAAAGATAATTTTATCAGCAACAATTCTTCCAAATATGAGTGAAAGCTATCAAGAAATTAAACCGTGGCAAGGTTTTAAAATTTTCAAAAATTTTGTAGCAAGAGGCAGAAACAGTCAACTTTGAGGGTCCATGACCTTTGACCTTTAAAAGTCAAAATGTACATAATGTTATTTTTTCAATATTTGGCAAAAGTTACTACATAGCATACCTGAAAAATTGGGGTTGTTCACTAATGCAGTTTAGCAGTAATAAGGATTTAAACATGGCCAAATATGAACAATTTGCGCCCCCGACTATACCCCCAACTAAAAAGTTTTATGTTCATGCCATTTCTTGACAGATTTCATTCAAATTTTGCAGATGTTCATCATACAGGGTAATGACAATTTGAGTAAAATTTAAGGAAAATTGGATAGGGTACCTTGACCACATCCTCTGAGAATTGACACAGATTGGTTATGGTACAAGGAACAAACAATGCAAATAAAATGGGGCAAGCACTTGTCTGAACCGTTTCATGTGTCCAATGGGGTTAGACAAGGCGGAGTACGGAGTCCATAGCCTACTTGTTTATTGTTTATTCAGATGATTTATCCAACCAACTGAAAAACATAAAAACAGGATGTTATATCACCATCGTCATTCTGGCAGATGTGGCGGCTTGGAGATGGCGCCACATGAAAATAAATGGTCACCACTAGATGGTGCCCATGAGTAACAAGTCACTGTGATAGTCACCACAAGTGAATTATCGTAGTTCACTTATCCCTATATAATGACAGTGCAACCTAGTAGTAGTAGAGTCAAGTCAGTGTTGGATCTCTGTTGCTGCCGGTTGCTTTCCTGTTAGATGCCCAGAATTGCCATCTTTCTCTTGCGCTTGCCTCATTTGTTCAAGGGCATGCAGTCAACTGCAACACAGAATACGCGGCACCAGAAACAACACGCAGTGTTTCTCTCGAAAAAACGTAAATACCAATGACGAGCCTGAAATAATTGTTCATGTTATTTCACATCTACAAGTGTCGCAGATTCCGAAAATCAAATCAAAATGGGGCGCCGGAACTTGGAATCCCAGCAGAATGACAACATTTCAAGGCCAGTCGGCGAAACGTCACTCAAACAAGAAAAACTTCAAAAGCTGTCAAAATCCAAATGCTATATTCATTTTCAAAACTTTCCGGAATCATCGGAAAAATTTTTTAATGTTGTTACACATCTACAAATGTCGCAGATTCCGAAAATCAAATCAAAATAGGGCACCGGAACTTGGAATCCCAGCAGAATGACCACATTCTGAGGTAAGCGGCCAAACATCAGTCAAATTAGAAAAATTGAATGAAATGGGAAAATGAATGAAAGGCAACCCTTTGCTTATGAATTTCCGAAATCATGGGCAAACATTTTTTGAAGTTATTTTGTTATATACATGCAAGTATGTCAAATTCCGCAAATCATATAAAAAAATGAAAACGCAGTTTCCTAAAGACGAAACCTGATGTCAGTCAATGACGTGCATCGCGATGAACCTTAGTTTTTTTCGGGGAAGTTGATGAATTTTTCTGTTGGTTTAGGTGAATGTTCCTTCGAAAGTGTTCGTATCTGGGTTTTATTGGTCGAAATCCGTATACGCTTAATCTTTCTGTTGTCTGGTCTGGTTAATCTCGTGTTACATGATGCATGTTTAGATTATTGAAATTTTATGAACTTTCTAATGTAAGGTATAAAAACAGGGCATGGGGAACCCACTATGTCAAAATGGGCCCGAAAGTCAGTCCCGTCACAACGGCAGGACTTTTGTTGTGTTGGTGTCCCGAACTAAGCTTGAACCAGGGGCGCTACGAGATTTTATGGCGCCTGGGGCACGAAGCAATTTTGGTACCTCTGTGTTCGCACCGAACCTGAGGTCTTTCGGAAGCAAATATATGCTGCATTGAAGAAAGTACTTGTGACATTGTTGGGACTTTTCCAAATCCACCGCAGCCATTCCCCCCCGCAGTGTTTCGGCGCCCCCATAGTGATTCAGCGCACGGTTAATTGTGTTCCCCTTTCCCCGCTTGTTATGTCCCTTTTTTCCAGCACCCCAAATTCCTATTTGAGAAAGTGTATAAAATATTATTAATCTAAAAATGTGCCATGTATCAGGAGATTAAAAAGCCTAGACATCCGAAAGTTTATGAGCATCAGTATTTCGGCCAGAAGAAAGCACGGTGCTCATGATTTAAGCAAAATTCATTCAAGATTTTGGTAAAGTTTATCCATTTGCACCAAACAAAGAAATGTTCGTCGCGGTGCACTGCTTTGACCGACCTTAGGTGTGTTCCTTCGATAAGTGTTTTCATAACTGAATGATGGGCGTGATTCCGATTTTCCGCAAATAACTGTAACATTTGAACCAGGGGTGGATCCAGGGGGGGCGATTAAGGCATTCACCACCCCCTTAAACCTACGAAAGTATGTTTAATCACCATGATTTTGTAAAATTGAATCATATATGATTCATTAACAGGAAAAAATTGTTCAAAATTTGTGCAGTGAACATTCAAGAAAAGGAAGCGTAACCTTAATAGCTAACAGCTTCGTTGAAGTTTGCTAAAAACGTGAAATATGCGAATGACGTTTCCTCTACAAATTATTGAAAAGGTGCAGAGAATGGATGGAACACCTTCATTCAACAGATTTGTTTTTGTCCCGAAAGTGAAGACTGTTGTGCGTTTAAACCATTTGTTTCATTTACATGGCGCAGTTTGCCCCTAACTGAAAGCAGTATATTGGAAACATCCTTAGTTGTTGGTCAGGTCACGAATTGTCGTTTATTGATTTGTGTTCACTTTGCCCCGATCCTGAGGGAAAAACGTACGCTTCCCTGCTGAAGCACATACATTCCAAATCCACTGTGGGCTGGCTCACGGAAAAATGTGATGGATTGTTGCATTGCACGAACTGTAGAAGCATGCAACCATTTGCTGTGGTCGCTGTTCTTCGGTGCTTAGATGTTGCAGTGTTGATGGAATCTTGCGAAGTGCATTTCCTCAAAGCGGCAAGTCTTGCCCAGCAATAACTTTCCATTCAACAGAAAACAATG
>Ga0210059_1003614_pt1 | contig 24803 bp, 16 predicted proteins | sample Ectturendosymbi2_FD_188042 | JGI IMG/M metagenome (GOLD analysis project Ga0210059, IMG submission 188042) | Ecteinascidia turbinata endosymbiont from Florida, USA - Sample 2 (SPAdes) (version 2) | ecosystem: Host-associated > Tunicates > Ascidians > Unclassified | place: Key West, Florida...
GTGACACTTCTTGACCAGGATCACAGGTCTGAAATCAGTGAAGCCCGGAATGTCAAGCCACTTCTCTGAATCGAGAGATCCCAGCTGTGATAGTTCGGCCATGTACCCAGAATGTTCCAGGAAAGAATAGCGAACTAAGTCCTTCAGGCTACAGTCTGCACCCACGGGAAAGCGACCCAGATGTCGACCAAGGACCAGGTAAAGTGATTACATCTCCGGCCTTGCTTGGTCCCGTCTTGGTGTGGACTCTTCAGACCTATCAGAGATTGATAAAAAACACGAGACATTTCGAGTCCTAATGGCTGCTGCCCCCGTTAGCCTGTCCATAGGAAAAGCGGTTATGAAAATGAATGAAAAGGTCTTTGAGCTGTAGTGAGATTGCTTCATGGGTGAATACCTTTTTAGAGGAGAGGCAATTCATGGCGTGGAAATGAACTATCTGAAATTGCATGCTGTTGATCGTGAGGTATTTCGGGTCCTCCTCGGGCTGCTGCCCCCCGCGACTCTCCCCAAAGGAAAAGCGGGCACCAAAATGAGTGAATGAATGAGTATGTGTGCCTGCATTGAACGTTTCTATTTATGAAGTTGTCTTTGGTATTTTTGCCAAAAGTAAATGTCGTATTCAAATAATTAAGCATACCTGGACGCAGGCCCGCAACCAGAGGGAGGCAATTGCACTCCCTGAAATTTTCACAAACGTATGTATTTGCTAGGTGCAGCAACAAGTTCCATCACGTTTTGCCCCGCCCCGAAAATATCAGTTGGTTGCAGCCCTTTCTGGACGGAAACTTGCGTTTTTGTGAAAATCAGTTAAAAGTCTCAGACATACTCTAGAAGGGAAAATGGTGTTGACACCCTAAAGCTCAACCACGACACCCTTTTAAAATCCTTAAGAAAAACACTGTTCACAAACACATTATTTCAATAAACACAGGCTTTTAGGCTAACTCCGTTATTCCAGCTTAAAATTTTTTGTTGCCAGCAAAGCTTTGACCTGCATGCACAAAACGTTATCTTCAAATGCAGCTGTTTGTTCTTCTGCTCTTGGAGTACTCATTGGAGCTCGTGAGAGTGTACCAGCTTTAATTAGGCTTTGTCTGGAGCATGCGCAATCTCAAAACAAAACCACAACTGTCTTAAAGGACACTGAGAAAGCTATGCACAAATTGAAAAAGACGCTTTGGCTTCAACCTGGTCTTGCGAACCATTTTCTTATTACGGTATTTTGTGCCATCGTAATTTCAGATCGAAATTGATCAGTATCACTAGCATCTGGTTTCCCAGCTGGGTTCAAAAATCTGTCGAAGTTCTCTCTCAGAATTCAAAGAATTCGGAACACAAAACAAACGAGACTGGCTGCCACTCGCCCGTGTCTTGTTTTCGCAAACTAGTGACCTAGTCCATTAGACGAAGAATGTAGCGAAGCAATAGTGTCTTTGCGATATTAAGTTGTAAAACATAAACTTTTAGTCGAACTGATTTCACGCTTTTGGTTTGAAAAACTTCCTTTTCCGGTTACGCCTTAAGTCTTAGCAGTTGTCGCAAGTGGGTAGACTGGTTGACTAATTGACGTGATAGTTTACCCACTTGGTTTGCCGTCAAATCGCGACGGGTCTCAGACGTTCTACGGGGTCTGCGTGTTCACGATTGCTTTTGCTTTGTCCGGATCTGCCCGAACGCCGTACGCGTTTACGATACGGCCCAGAAACTTCACAGAACGCTGCCAAATTCACGACTTTGGTTTAACGTACAACCACATGATGCGCAAAACTTTGCGCAAGCGTTCATTATCTTCCGTTTCAGTTGAACCAAAAACTAACACATCAACCTTTCCGCAAAAAACACCTACAGCATTTGTGACATTCTACCCTGACAAAACTTACTAACATTGCAAATTTTTACAGGTAAACGGTTAAAACAAACGACCAAAATATGTAATAAACGCAGTCAATAAACGAGAGACTCTTGATTTGCCAGAAACCGCTCTTAGCATCAAGCTTGAAAAAGTACTTCGCGCCAGACAATTGGTCAAGAAGCTGTTCTACATGTAGGAGTGGATGCTTTTCGCGCTTTACCCAAGCGTTCGGTTTGGTGCCGGCAACGCATATTCGAATCTTAGAGGTTTGTTTAGGCACTACCATCATTCCAGACCAGTCATTAGGTTACTTTCAGGGGCGGATGCAGCCAGTAAGGAAAAGGGGGGCGATTTCAGTGATATTTGGCAGTCAGGTGTCATAACAGCTTCGCTACTGTAAGAGAGCTGAAGTATATTTCACAACACTGCTGCGACAAAACGATGGACGACAAAATGTCCTTATATCGCGATTGGTGTTTTCCAAATTTTACAAATTCATTGTGAAAAAAGATACTTTCGCAAGTTTTAGGGGGGCGATCGCCCCAATCCACCCCTCTGGATCTGCCCCTGGTTGTTTTAACTCCGACATTACGCCGTTCGGAACCATCTGATCCAGTTCTGCTTTGACTTTTGAAGCGGGAGTTCAAGTTTATTATCGTTTCATATGACTCAGCTATTAAACAGAAACAGTAGTGACGGCCATTGCGCAATAAGGAAACCAATTGTCAGTGGAAATCAAAATAAATGAAACCACAATGGCAAAATAGCTGATTAATGTAAATACGAGTGTCACTGTGTCATACATGATTGGTGAAGGACCATGGTGGTCATCTTGTCAACCAGCCCCGTTTATCACTTTATGTGTAGTGTTAAGAAAACAATAGGTGGTAATCAAATGCAAAAACAAACAAACAAACAGACAAAAAGCAAACAAACAAACTTAGAACATGATGAGTTAAATTTGCAGATGAAGAGAGCATGCCTACGTACACAAAACAATGGGTCAAATTTAATTGAGGAAATTTGGTGTGGTCAAAAATGTTTAAACCAAGTATAAAAAGTAAAAAAAATGGTGAGGTTTGAAAGTAAGACAAAACAAAAAGCTATGGATTACAATTACATGTCGAAAAGTGGGATGTGCACAGGAAAGAATGAGAAACAAAAGGTGAAGATACATAAATAACAGACAATATTACATTAATCAAATTTCCAAAACTCTCAGCTTTTAGTTTTTGACAAGCGAAAGGTTGCTAAAATATATAGTTATGGATCTTTTTCATTTAGGAGGTGTTTCTTCAGTTTCCATTTGAAGTTAAAAATGGTGGAAGACTTAATATCGACTGGTATTGAAGACCACACTTTTGGGCCAACAAACATAAGGGCACATTTTCCTGAAGAAGAGTTGACTCTAGATAAAACTATTGTTAGAAGTGGATAGTCTTGTGGGATAAGAATGAATTGAACTGATTGGAATAAAGTAGTTGTCAAAATGACATGGAAGCAGTTTGTTGTAGTAAAAGGGGATAAATTTGCCTACTGATAAGGTATAAAGTTTGGGAAGGCATAATATGTTTAGGTGTTGGAAAGATTCTTCCAGTGATGTTTGCTTAGTTGGTCTTATTAGTTTTATAGCTTTGTTTTCGAGATTAATGAGGGGCTGAATTTTTGCGTTTGAAACACGTCCCACTCCCCATAGCTTTATTTTGGAGATAAATGAGGAGCTAACTTGTTGCGTTTGAAGCATGTCCCCAATTGCGTTTGAAGCACGAGAGGAAGAGAGACTCTACGGGGAAGTGTAACAGGAAACAGAACAGCCTCTTTCCGCAACCGTGCAATACATTCACCTTCCAATCTGCTAAGTTTTCCAAGCAGACTCCGGAGCAAACAATGATACTTCGTTGCGTCGAAAGTGCTTGTTAATCTAATTGTGTCAATAATTTTTAGTGCTTCAGTGGCAAGTCTGCCGAGTAATGCGCGAACACCTGGGCGAAGAACAAACTGATTGGAAGGAAGTTACCCCTTTGCATGACAACAAGCAACTAAATTTCCCAGCAACATCAAGTGCGCTGCCATCTGGCAATGGCAAGCAGCTACTTTACCAAGGTATGCAATTTTATGCTAGACAAAAGCGGACAAATTAAAAGTTTAGGTATTGACTTGCTGCGGAGATCTTCTTCATCGTATGATCCAGTTTTTTCAATCCACTTCTAAGTCGCACGAGATCTCGGGGTAGGTCTTGAGCGGCCGTTGTCTCATCATCAAGAACCTTCAAGCCATGCACTCCATGGGGAGGTCGATGGATTGGACAGTGGAGGACAACATGATCAACGGTCTGTTCTTCTGCGCCACACTCACAAGCCGCAGAAGGGGCCATACACCATTTGTGTAAGCATGAGCAGAAACGTGGCGGAGGCGGTTAAGCCGACCCACGCTGTTCTTGGGAGGACAATTCCAGGAGGGTGAGTTCCGATGTCGGGGATGAATGTACGTAGTCTCGTAGTGGTGTCCAACCACTCTGCATTCACCGGTGATCCGCCATGAGCGTCGCGCTTCTGTTGTTTTCGTCAGAAGAACTGATGAGTTGTCGTGCGCCGGGTACAAATGGACAAATGGTTGTCTCGATTTGCGACGTCATGCATTGCCACTCGGTGAACAGGGTGAGCGGTGAGTGGAGCAGATGTCCAGGCTCCATGGCACGGCGTGCAAGAGACATGGTGGCTTCTTTGCCACGAAGCTCAGTAGGTTGGATCCCCCGAGGATGGAAAGATTCTCTGCTGGTGTAGCATGCAGGCATCCAGTCACAGTCCGCAAGGCGTCGTTGGTGGCAGAGTCAATGAGGCGGTGTGAGGTGAGCCTTGCTGCACCAGGCAGGAGCGCAGTATTCTGCTGTTGAATGGACCAGGCCTCAGGTGACTTTTCGCAACGTTGTTGCCCCAGCACCCAGAACCGGATTAATGGGGCAAGGGGGCCGGGGCAATTTTCACTGGAGAGCCCCTATGACGTATTTCATGACGTCATCATTTGTCAAATTTATGTTTTCGCTGATTTGCAACGTTCTCGTTTGCTTAAAAATTAATGGAAGCTGCCCTTGATTGTAAACCGCATGAAATGATGAAAAAAACTTTATAAGCCGCGGCTGACAATCGAATAAATACGGTGCCCAACTGCACATACAGTAGCTGCGAGAAGAGAGTTTGTGATATAAACACTACAGTGTAGCCTCAATAAGAAAAATTAATTCCACAGGCTGGAGAGCGACTCGGCAAGAAACAACGTTCACCCGAACATTAAGCAGAAACCAGAGATTACAAACGAAAACACCAGAAAAATAACATCTCAATATGGCCAGCCAGCCTGAGTGTGAAAGGTGCTTCGAAACTTATGTCGTGATTTTCACCTACATTTTCAGGTGCTCTGGTTATCGCCACTGTTTTAACGTTGCTGCTTAAAATGCTTTGCTGGAAAAAAACGTATCAGTCGCGGCGTTTCAGCTAACACTGCCAGATTCTTGCGCTTTTTATCCTTAGAAGCTTTGCCATTTGTAGCTCCTGATGGCTAGGGCCATTTTTTATGACCTGACGAACTTGATAATATGATTTTATTTTTCAGAAAATATGACTTTATATGACCAAACAAAAATGACTGGGCTAAAGCATAAACTACTGTACAAAGAAGCATTACCAGTGCAAATAGGCCTAAGATATAGTAGCCCCACGGTTTGTTGAAACCCTCTAAAATAAACGGCTCAAAAGATGAGCAAAACATATACAGTATTTCGTTTGAAGCAAATTGAAAGTATGCATGGACACTGATTTACTTCTTTGCGGGAGCAATACCATGCATTTTTAGGCAGTGCGTTACATTTCATCCAAATAACTTGGTTCACCTACGTCTTTGCCAACATTCGCTGGGTGACCAAGTGGGTTCAAATTGCGAGATGCAGCTTAGACCTAGTGATATAGTAATTTCACCCGACATTTTGAAATTTTTTTAATGGTTTCCATATTGAATTAAGTTGAAAATATGCAAAATATGACTTTATGACCTAACGTGGAAAATAACACTTTTTATGACTTTATAACGTCTGTTATAGAATTCGTAGGGGTGCTATTTTTGTTTCAAAATGCGTTTTATAGCTGCCTGGAGCACAGAAAAAAATATGACTTTTATGACTTTAAATGGCCCTACTGATGGCAGCATAGATTTCGGCATCGCGCTAGCTAAACGCTGCAATCTCGTTTTCTGCTCTATCGTTCTACAAATCCACAGATCAAGAACCTTTTCTGACGAAACACGCAATAACATGTGGTGTAATTGATTTGACTAGCTTCATATGTTTATGATATAACGCAGCCATCGGAAGAAAAGTGCGTTTCCACCATACGTTACCCATGACGACACAACGGTCGCTGTTCTGCTGCGGCTACCTCCAGACCGCACAAGAAGTTACGGGATCATTGATACTAAACAGCAACCACAGCAGAACTAGCTTTGCTGCTTAAGCACGCAGTTAGTATCGTTTTCGCGACATTTGTGCAGTAGGCGTGATGCACGAGTAGATAAATCCCATGTCAAAAGGATGATTGTTAGGAAAAGTTACAAGCAAAATCAAAGTATATTTGCATTGAACAAAACCGAAAATATTTATATTCAGTAGTGATTACTAAAAGTGGAAGAAAGTCAAATTTGCAGAAAAATCATTGATGATACTCAATGCAACATCGGTAGATAGAGTTGTATTCTTGTATCTCTTTTGAATCACGACAATTTTTCAAACGATTATTTTATTTAAAACAAATAAATATCATCACGGGAGGCACCCTTGGATCGGAGGTCCCGGGACACTTGCCCCCGTTACCCCCCTTAATCCGTCCCTAGTCGGATGGCTGCTAGAAAGAAGTTGATGAAGTCCTTGTCATCTTCTTCAAGGAAAGGAAGAATGGCTTTCATAAAATCTGGGAAGAGGTTATAGCATAGCGGTCCAAAATGCAACTTTTTGGATATCGGACAAAATGAGCGATCGTGTCAGCGTTAGAGGGCCGGACTATTTTGTGCATTGAATAAAACAACAAAAAACAACACGCATAACAGTAATCACGTTTGTATATTGTTATTTATTTTATTTGTTCGGTAACATGTTTTCAGTGTGACTTATGAAACATCTTCTTTGGTTGCATAATAGGCCTAGCTACAATATTTGATTCCATGCTTGATGCTGCAATGCGGAGAGTATCGTGCAAATGTGCATCTGAAGTTCTGCTTCGACACTTGTACTTGCAATATTTCATCTTAGAAAAGAATTGTTCGCAAAGATAAGTACTTCCAAAGAAACAAATTAATTTTTGAGCACGTTTTGAAATCTTTGAATATCTTTTGCTTGGGTGACACTTTGTAAAATTCCAGAAGCGTTTTTGAAGAAATTTTGCATTCAGATTCTAGATCACCATGGTTCGCAAAGCGAGCAATTATGAACATCAGTGACGTTCCAAAGCGTAGTTTCTGTCTCCAGCAATCAGCATTCGCATGTGGTTTGAGTCACAGTTGCGTCACAATGCTTTCAGATAGTCAGGGTTGCGAACTTTCCGACTTCACTGACATTCTATATGTGCGTGACAGTGGGACTGGAATCCAGCGTTCACAGTGCGTGTAGTGCGCATGCTTTTAGAGCAGCGATGAAACTTGAAGTATGTTGTTACCAGGGGTGTGCAGAGAGATTGAGAACGAGCCGACGGCCCTGGGGATCAGGCAGGGGGAAGCCAAAGGGTGAAATCGCAAAAAGTACATTTTGTTAAAATCTTGTAACCAGAGGTGCACAATTTTCTGCGAATGTACGCGCAGGTGTTTTTAGTAGCGCACACATATAAGCTTTGTCATTCAACATTCGTGTGCATAAAGTATAAAAAATAAAAACCTTTCACGCCCTCCAAGTTTTTTGGTGGCGCAGCGCGAGTGCGCGGCCGCATTTTTGCAACCCTAAAGTAGACGCTTCTTATTGGCTGCAAATAAAATGCTGCATGGATCCGATGGTAACTTGCCTGAGGGGTAGGGTGCATTTGAAAATGATAATTTTGAAAAAGTTTACACAATTTTTTCGGCCAATATTTCATGGCATGCCCCGTTGATACATAAACAAATATGAAAATTTCAGGTCAATCGGAACATTTCTAGGGGGTCGAAACAGCAATCTGATAATGGCATATTTCAAAAATACGATCCGTTTTTTTTAATCATCCATTTTTATTCCTTCTATGCTTTCATATGGATACCAGTGACAAAAGAGGTCAAAAACGTTCTCGCAGATTCAGTAGAAGTATTACACGGATTTAATTTCCTTTTACAAGATCTTCTCAGATCTGGCTTCTCACCTCGTGCCTTTCAACAGCTTGAACAACATTTTGATAATTTTGATCAATTTTACGGTAGGCAGAAAATCGGATCTCATTCAAACACTGCATTATGCACGGTCATGAGTGCAATCTTATGATCGGATTTTCTACTGCGCAGCTTCGTAACTGGCATTCCTTGGCCATTCACAAGTTTGCTAATTCAAAAAGTTCGTAGAAATTTTCTCTTTTCTCAGCGATTTTAACCCAAAAACCTCTGCTGAAGCGGCCTGCTGAGCTGATGTCATTTTGATACGTGTAGCCAAATGAAGATTGCAGCAGATTTCTTGGAATAAATGTTGAGGTTCCTGGCTGTGGGTGCAGGGTTCTAAATATCTATGACTGGTATCCATATGGAAGCATAGAAGGAATAAAAAGCTAGCAGGTGAATGACTCTTCCTAATGATCTTGCAGTATTGTCTCATCGCTTTGGTCGCATTAAAATCATGATCAGTGACTTTAAATTTTTTTGATTTTCGCGTTGCTTCTCATTTCTCAGAGTTCGCGCCGCCTCTCTTTCAGCTTTTCTATTCACTTTTTTCCTAAACTTACTGTATTGTCATAGTATCGCATTACCTTTCGAATTTCTGTAGTTCCTTCTCACTTCGCCTTACTACCTGCTCGATTTTTCGCTTTTCTTCCTTCTTTCCTTTTCTCAGAATATGTGCTCTCTCTCTTTCAGCTTTTCTTCCTACGCTTGTTATTAATGGATCCCATAGTCATTTTTCGCATTAGAGTAGTTTCTTCTCTTTTCGCCTACTTCCTTCATTTTCGCATTACTTCCGTCTCTTTTCTCAGAACTTGCACTCTCTCTTTTTCAGCTTTTCTATTCACTTTTTTCCTAAGCTTGTTGTCATAGCATCGCATAACCATCTGCCGAACCGTTCTCATGGAGTTGAGAAAAAAACACATCGTGTTCATGAACTAAGCGGCTTTCCACATATGCTGGCCATATTGCAATCGTAGTCGTGAGACGTTTTTCCTCATCCAGTGATTTTCTTTTCGTTGATTCCGAATTTCTCCTGGCTGTTGGAATGACTCGTAACTTTGCATTTCGTGTGGCAAGAGACAAAATTTTCTCTTCGACTTTCTTTTCTGTCATGGTTGCTCTGTCTGCTTTCTGAGAAAACGGTAATAATTCTCTTGCAACAATTTAAGCACTATACCGTTGAGTCTGATTGGGCGATGTGGATTTTAGCAATTGAACAAATAGCGCCGCAGCACTTGCTCACAGATTGGTAAATGATATCCTCTAATACAGTGTTTCCCAGCTGAGTCCGCGGACTCATTTGAGTCCGCGGAAGGCTCTAGATCAGTGCTCTTCAACCTTTTTCGTTACAGTGCACCCTTTAAGATGTTTTGACGAACTCATGCACCCTGTTCACTTAAGCACTTAAACTCATGCACCCTATTTACGGACAATTCCCCCGTGCTCCCCACCTAATTGCGCCCATGTCTGTAAGTACCCTGGTCTAAATCAGCAAGTACCTTAATTCAGTAACTCAGCTACATAATTCAATTGATAATGGCGCATTGTCTGTTGCTTATGAATCACAAAATCATCTAGATACAACAATTAGCTTGATGTGGCGTCATGCTTATGCACCACACTTTAGAATCTGCAAAGTCTCGGTTAAATCTTGAAAGTCATTGGTTGGTCAATGGTTCATTTTTGCTAACAGGAAGTTTTGTAAAAATTATCTGTTTAGTGTGACAAGTTTGTGATGTACCTTTGTGAACCCATTCTTAGTGGTGCACCCCACGCATATTTTGGTGCACCCCAGGGTGCACCGTGCACACCGGTTGAAGAGCGCTGCTCTAGATGAGTCAGCACGCACTAACGGCAAAGGCGTTTGGTTTAAATGGCCTCAAGCAACAATAATTTGATCAACATTACACAATCGGCGTTTTGGTCGTACAGCGATTAAATGCACGAAACCAGAGTGAAAAATTAAAAAATTCTACTGTACCACATTGCATTTTTACTTTTGAGGTCGTGTGGTCAGTAGCTTTAAGTGTAAACAAAATCTCAACTGAAGTTTGCTTTCAACGTCTTTGTTTACCGTTGCTGAACGAAAGCAGGCATTTGTATATGCCGACAACTACTTGAAACATGGATTTACTTCAGTGGAAGTAACCGGTGAAATCCGGTCACAGTGCCCGGTTTGTTTTGAAGTCCTTGCTCACGTGTCTCTCAAAGAAGTTAAACTACGTGGGTATCTCGAGTAAAAATATGCAAAAAACGTTGACGAAAACTGAGTTTGTTAGAGAGTAGACACCAGGTAGCGTGAATTCGTAAGCTGACTTATCATCCATATACTTCAGGAGTAAAAGCTTACTCCCACAGTGCAACAGCGCTTGTTCATTTTCTCAACAGCCAAAGCGCTCTATGCAGCTGGAGAGCTTGGTCAAACTCGTGAAAATAGTCAGAATAATGCGCAGTGATGACGTAGCAGATGAGTTAGCTTTGGTTCTTTTGTCAAAAAACACCATCAATCAAGTGGCGGATCCAAGAACTCTCAGTCGATATTCTGAAACAAAATGTTGCTGCTGCGAAGCGAAGGAATCTTATTTTAGAGTTTGGCGACACTGCAGACTTAGGAAACGACGCACATTTCATCGCGTTCGTGCAATTTCCTACGACTGAGGACAAGGTCAGACAATTTCTCTTTTGTCGTTCACCTGCCAAAAATACCACAGGAAAGGAAATGTTTCAGAAAGTAGATTCCTTTATTGGGGAACATCAGCTTTCGCGTACTCATTGCGTGTCTGTTTGTGCCGATGGTGCTTCCATCATGATGAGAACCAAAAAGGTTTTATGAGTTTGTGAAAAAACAAAATAAAGGTATTTAGGTAGTTAATATCTCCTTCACCGATAATAAATTTGGCATCGAAAGAAATTTTGGAAGATCTGACATTAATTTTAAAATACAGTATGTTTAATCTGCTGTCAATCACATCAAAGCCGTCCCTTACGCATTCGTTAATTTGGTGCTTTGTGTGGCGAGACAGGGGCAGAACACAGTGGCGTTTGTTCCATTAGATTAGATCAGAATATCCGTTGACTATCAGGGGGAAAGGTGCTGGAGCGAGTGGCTCGAACAATGACACCTGTGCTTTATTAATAGAACAGAATCATAACTTTGCTGAACGATTCAAAGACAGTAAGTGGATAGCGAAATAGATATTCTTAGGTGATTTTTTATACATATGAACCAGCGAACCATCCCCATGCGTGTAAAAGGTTAAATGTTTTAGATGTGTCCAAGACATCGTCGCATTTAAAGGTAAACTACAGTCAAGGGCGTACGCAAGGGAGAGTTGGGGTTGGAAACTCCCCATTGAGCTGATATTTTGCAAAAACTCTATTACCTGCGCAAACGAGATTAATTGTTTCCGCATACTTTTTGCTTGTTATTTTGTCGACTTACTGCAAATACCACAGAATGCATTTGCATGCCAATTTCAAGGAACATTGTAAATGGGCCAAAAACCAATAATTAGGTTTCGGTGGGAATCTGCGTTATCATCTGCGTCCAGAAACCATCTCACCACTTTTTGCAGACATTTCGTCACTACGTATGTTCAAGATTGTGTTCCGCGATAGTTCACTTCATCCGAAGAAATTGTCTTTATATGTCTGCTATGGCTTATTAGCGTAAGCGCTGACCGCATTGACTACATTACCAATTTCTGTAGCGTGATAGGACTGTTGCATGAGCTCAAAAACAGCAGTTGTTAACATAAAAGCATTCAGGCATTTGATAATGTCTCAGCAGGGAAAAAGAAAAACTAAAAGTTTGCTGGACTTCTATACATAACGCAAAAACGAACGTTTTCTTGCGTACTTTATGCGCATTCTCAATTCTTGTGTAGTTTGGCAAGATTCGACCTTACAAACTGGTGTGTGCTCCAGCCAGTCCAGTCGCACACTTTCTATACTCCACTGCTCGTATTCGACAAGACATTAGCGCAGCCTCATTTTGCAGTTGTATATTGCTCTGACGCGTTGATGAGTGTGTTTTACTCCCCTGTTTTAACGTGCAGCCAGATATTTTTGATGTAATGAACTGCTGTGTCGTAGCGTTTAGTCTAATTTCCTACGATAGCCTAACTTGGAGCGCTGATAGTTTATATTCAGTGCAATGACACATAAAATAAGGGCAGTGGATGTAGAAAAATATGCATATTACGTCAACAAACTTCGCCAAAACTTTGTTTTGGAAACATGACCATGACGTCAAATTGTGACGTCACAAACAGCGCACACGATATAGAAATGACCACCATACGTCACTGAATGAAACCCCCCATAAAAATTTTCTGCGTACGCCACTGAATGCAGTTGTGGATCAATTGAATTGAAAGTGGAAATATAGCTGCTTTTCTGGCATTAAACGCATTTGCAGTAGATTAGAGGTATAGCAATTGATTCGTGTTGCATTCGTCAAATCTTTCTTAAGCACCTTTCTACACCTATCCGCTTTGGATGGATATAACCCTTCTCACAATTGTATAAAAACATAATTTGGTTTCGAGGTGCCAGACCGTCAGGTTCATTGTGAAGTGGATTGCTTTTGTGAACAGCTGATTGTGCTGCAAAGACGACAGCTGTAGAGTCTCTGACTCAATTTTGAGTGGATGCCCAGTCAATGGAACCGAATTTCTCTGATCTGTGTTTGCAGGCAACAAAATCTCGTTTTGATTTTTTCGACTACATACCGCTGCGAAGCTGTTTCCAACATTATAATTATTTTTAAAACCAAGCACCGAAAACAACTTCAACCAGAAGACAAGATCAGGTGATGTGCGTTGACGACCACAGGCCCTTATTTCTACAAATTTGTGAAACAAACTCAGAGACATGTGAAACAAACTCAGAGAGAGAGAGAGAGAGAGTTTATTGGCACAAACAGTAAACAATTTCATGCAAAAATAAAATTAAGGCGCTGGGACACCGAAAAACCCTTCAAAACAGGTTGTCTCGTCGGGCGCCCCTCGAAAGTTTCATAAATTTCTATCGTGATTTAAAGTTGATGGCCGAATTAGTGCGAATTTAATAAGGTTATAGTTTTGAAGAGGTTGCAGTCTGCTGGATGATCAACACAGTTGCGCGGGAGTGCTGGGTCGCAACCGGTATCTAACGTTGTTTGCTCAGTTCCGCAAGGAGATGAGCGTGGCATTGAAAGTGTAAACCCAAGAAACAAATTTGTGAAGGGAGGCGACAAACGAAATATGCTAAAACTAAGTTTGTATTTTTCACGTAATCATAGCCTATCTCGAGTCCGCGAAGATTTGTATTGACCCAAAAAAGTCCGTGTCTTAAAAAAGTTGGGAAACACTGCTCTAATATGATCATCGTTTTGGGTTATAGGAGGACCCAGTCCATAAACTGGGATCCTTGAAGACATTTTAGGACTGACAATTGAAACTTGATCAGCCTGAGATTAATGGAAATGATCTACTAGTGAGATATGACGCAACGACGCAATTCAGATCAATGCATCAGGTCTACTTATACTAAACGTAGTCATCACTCATCACTGCAAAGCATTCACTAGATACAGTATTTCTCGTAATTGTAGAGAATTGGGAAATATGGACATCACCATAGTCGTGGAGCATTACCAAATATGAACATGCGTTATCACACGCTCTCTAGAGAAAAATTGAAGTTTCTGCTGCAAAAAAATTCATCTCCATGGGGCCGGAGTAAGTTCTGCAAAGGCTCAATCATAGGCAAAGATGATAAAGACGAGCTAAAAAGCCTGAATTGGTTACTAGTTATTAGATGAAGTGGACACAAGAAAAAATATAAGAAATAAGATAAAAAACGAAAAAATCGAAATATTAGAAGTCGATGTGGACCACCTAAACATCATCAGAATCACTCCTCTTTCACATGGAGTTTTGCTTAGCCAAGCCTCACATAAAAATTACAGGACGCAATTGACCCGAAACAACGCGATTTTGAAATACACCCTACTGAGGGGGCATAAAATGTATGTTAAGTGCTTTGAGAGAGATGAAACACTGCCATCGATATACCTTTATCAGTTTCTTTTCCTAAACAACATCCTTATCAATTTGTTTATAGTTCAGAAAAATATAAAGGGCAGCAATGTATCAAACTGTAGTGGTTGTACAGTTTCAGATACTGTTTGTAGAAACAATAGACAACAACTCTAACTGCTAACATGCCTCACAAATGCTATCTTCTTTTGGTGGGCCTATATGATACGCATTTGCATGAATAAATGCAATATCTAATTACTCAATGTATACCCATGACTGGAAGAAATATACTTAACAACACATTCGTCAGACCCACAGAATAAAACAAATTATTAAAAATTAACACATTAAAAACAAAAAATACTGTTCGAATTATTTTTCATTCAATTTTTCGAAACTTGTTTTTTGTCACAACTAGTTTTTACGTATTGCAAATGCCTGTAGCTTTCACATTCCCCAATACTAGAATTTTGTAGGGGTGTATACAATCAAGCGGTTTCCCCGGGCATCACCAGATCTATCTGCCCGCCTCTGGTTGTTACGACAACAGATCTGATGTTTAAGAAAATTTTTAGCTTTGATGGTTTGACAAACGTCATGTTGAAATAGATTTTATGTGGTTGTGAAGGTACTTATGATGATTTTTATTTGTCTGATGTTTAAATAAATGCTGATTACTTTTGCAAGATTATAATTGCAACTGCGTAACAGGGTTGAGTATATTAGTTATTGTGATCTTTTCAGTTACTGCTACATGTGCTTTATATCACTTTGACCTACAACCTAAACATTTCCCTGGACATGATTGTCGAAGTTCAGGTTACAAAATTGCTTACCTAGAACTTCTCACGGAGCCTCACTGGCCTTAGATATTTCCTAGATGTGACACAGTTTAATTACATCAATTTGTTGAAGAAATCATCGAATCACGTTTAAGAACTATGTGTGTGTGCGAGCGTTTGTTCCCAATTTAATGTGTTGATTGTACGGTGGCGCTTGTTTCAACCAGGAAGTTGTCAATACAGTCAGTTTAAAATACTTGTCTATACGACCGCTTCGCAGGAAAGTTGACGCACATGGCTACAGATGCTAGCGTGCGCAGTGCTCAGGAAAGCAACAATGATTTTTGTGTGATTTGCACATGTCTGAGTATGTTGCTAACTACTGATAAGCTGCATTTTCGTAAATTCTTTTGGCTATTTGTGGCCAAAAAAATTATGGCGATTAGGCGCCATAGTGGGCTGCTATCCAGTGCCGTATCAGCCCAACTCTTCCCCCCCAAAAAAATCTTTACAAGGGCCCCCCTAATGGTGATTTATAAAAAAACGTTTTCGACGTTATGCTGTGTCTCGAGGCCGAATGGCCTTCAAAACAAAATATTCTCATTGCAGACACAATATTGGCAGAACCAGGCCTGTAGCCAGGTTTTAAGGTTTGGAGGGGCAAAATACATTTTGTGGGGGAAAGATTTTAATATTTATCATATGTTTGAAACAAATTTTTCTGAGCACAACAAAATTTGAGGGGCACAAAAAAGATTTGCGGGTAACTGCCCCCGAATGCCCCACCGTGTCTGCGGGCCTGGGCGGAACCGTTGCCGGAAAGTCTTCCATTGGGGGCCTTAATGTTTGTGCAGGGGTGTTAGACATTCTGAAAATTTATTTTTAATTCACAACATGAACAGCATTTACCGGTTGTGCAAATTAATTATAAATATTTTCCCGCAAATACCAACAATAGGCTCGTAGTTTCCGACTAAAAATTTTTGAACCAGCTTAACAAAAGGAATTGGGTCGTATATCATTGTCATTCAATTGACGACGATTATTTAGAAACGTCGTAATGAAATGCAAATGTAAGAAAAATTTGCAGGAAATCAGAATCAATCCTATCTTTCAGTTATCAAAACATTATTATCGAAGGAGCAAATATGAGGCCTGTCAAACCATGTGCGCCGCGATGAACTTTTTCTTTCATTAGCGCACGTTGATAAACTTTACCATGAGCTTAAGTGAAATATGTTTATAAAGCGTGCGCATTGGGTTTTTACTGGCCGAAATACGCATGCATAAACCTTGCTGATGTCAAGACTGTTAATTACCTGGTGCATGGCACATGTTTAGATTAAATAATATTTTGTATCCCAAATGGACCATATATGTTAACAAATATAGACTAAGGCCATCGTGAACGCAACGGTTAACATCCATAACCCACTAACTGCACTACTCTGTTTTGGGACAACCCCCAAAATAGACTCTTCTAACTACACAATTAACTCCATCTGTCTGTCTGAACAGCAGGCTGCGCAAATGTGTAACTTTGGTCGTAAGCATCAAAGCTATCTTGCTGCTATGCAGTACAAAATAAGAGAAGACTACATGGGCTGGGCATAGCAGCCTACATTTTTTGACAACAATCACTACACAAAACACGTTGATCAAGTGGAAGTTGGACTTCTGGACGTATACAACTAGGTATGTAGGCAGGGTCAGATAAATGAACGCAAGGCTCATCAGGGCAAAGTCGTGACCGCGACGCCCCCGAAACGCTTAGAGCAAGTGCACAGTTCCCTCCTTTGCCAGCAGAGGCAGGTTGCGAAACTCAGAGTTGCCAGACATCTCTTGAGAAAAAAAGCCAAACCATGTCTAAAAGAAAGCCAAACCGGGTAAAAAGGCCAAATTGTTAATGAACAAGAAATTTAAAATTATTCATTACTTGCAGGACATTTTACAAGAATAAAGCTGTAGCATTACGATTACCTCTATCTTCTGCCACATTTTTCACAGTGTTTCCACGCGAACGTTGGCATTATGGGTTGCCAGAGATGCTCTAACTTTATTCTTTTATGGATTGCCACATAATTTGTGAGAAAACACACCAAGGACTGTCTAAAAAAGCCTGACAACACTTTTCAGCAACATATTTAAAGAGCCAAAAGATCAGTCTGATAGTATGTGCCAACTGCCTCCAAAAAAGCCAAATATTGAAAAGAAAAAGCCAAAAGGCCAAAAACAATTTTTTGACGCCAATTGCCTCTAAAAAAGCCAAATTTACGAAATTTGGCATCAAAAAAGTCAATCTGGCAACCCTGGCGAAACTTGCTAGTGGATTGTTGTACTCTTGGTCTTTATTGCGTAACAATAACACGGCAATAAATCTTCAAATGTTCACTTCACGTTATGGGAGTAGGCTTTTTGGCGCATGGGATCAGGGCTCCCATTGAGGGTTTTTTCCACCCAGATCTGTTTTTTTTAGTCGACCTGTGGGTCTAGGTTTATGAAAAATCGCGTGATATCTGCGTTTTTTGAAGTGATAAACTCATCAACAACTTCTATGTGTCCAGCAATATAAATATAATTTACATTACAGTGTTTACATGGGCACATCAGGTGAGAAAGTACGCATATCGGATGAAGCAGAACGTGTTTAATCGGTTACATATTCTCATATAAGATCATTGTCAGGGTTATATACAGTGGTGTGTCTAAGAGAAGGCAAGCGAGGCACTTGCCTCGGGCCCCCTTTGCATCTATAATGTGTAAAGTAGCCTGCCTTGCTTTCAAAGGGGCCCAACAGCAGTTGTAACGTGTAAATACCTCGCTTTCAAAGGGGCCCAAAGAAACTGTAATGCGCTTTTCTTTCAAAGCGCCCCCTAAATTCACTTATTTCTAGTGCTTCATATTTCAATTTGAGTGATCGAAGCTTTCTATGAGGTGCTAAGTGGTGACGGGTCTGGAATTTTGGGCCCTCTGTGACAGCGTGGGTCCCCCAATTGGGGGGTATGGAATGCCGCTTATACGCCTCTGCTGCTACCTTCAAACAACTGAGCGCTTTTGGGATTTAAACTGTGCTCGTCCTCAAATTTATTGCATCCTCGCTAGCAGCTAACGATCATACCGTTTACGCCCTCGTGAACGGCTGAGGTGAAACGAGTCAAGACCTACCATTTCCACCCCAAATGGGGTAAGATTTTATTTTTTGTTTATTCTCATTCAAAACCTGTTTGTTTGATCTGCAATCCAACAGTAGCGATGAAAAGTAAGGGAATTGGGAGCAGCATTTTAAAACAGTACAAAAGAGCTACGAAAGGGATTTTCCTGCCAAAACCCTTAGGTGCCGCAAAAGTGCGGGATTTGAAAGACCTCAGGTTCGAACATGGAGGCGCCAAACTTGATTCTTGTCCCGGGCGCCACCTAATCCCGTTACGCCTCTGCTTGGGGATGAGATTCTGACATTGCAAAATGACTTTGAGATCCAAGCCAGATCAACATCTGCTGAACCTGGCGAGCATGTAGTGTTCTGGATAAGTACTGGTGGCGGATAAGTATCCTAATCTCAGATGGGCCTTGTACCTGACTCCTCTTTTTGGATCAACCTATTTTTGCGAATCTGCTTTCTCGCACCTGAACATCATAAAATTCATGTAAAGATAAACAAATATTGATAACCACGTTGTAGCTTGCCTACGCCTTGCAACCAGCTGCTACACTCCTGATTAATAGAAGCTAGCCTCCTTCCACTGCCAAGTGTCCCACTACGGTTCGAGGCAATTTCAGTTTTTCAAACTCAGGGATCCATTTGTTTTTATCTGGCCTATTTTTATGTTTGTGTCTCAAACAGATTGTGGTGTGTACGTGTGTGTGTGTGTTTGAGAGAGAAAGATTTTGTGATGTGACATGTGAGATCTAGTGGTTGTGTGAAAACAAGAAAAAGTTTTGTGAAGTCAGTTACTGCAGGGTGGATACAATGTATATAGGTTTGTGATGTTGACACTGGACTGGTAGATCTCGGGATGGTGGCTGCTTGAAAAGTAGACCTTGAGACAAAAAAGGTTGTCCACCACTGGTGTAAGAAGAACCTTTCTGCTTCTAACCGGGTTGGGAATACGTTTTAGACATTATGTTTACTGATCTACGGATAGTCAGAGCAGTGTCAAACACTAGCGCGCAGCAAATGTTGCAGGGTATGTCTTTCAAATACGTTTTGTAGATGTAAGGTATTGTTTGGGACACCAATAGTATTCTTATTTACTGTGTAGCTTGTGAAAATGGGGCCCATCTTTTGTGACCACCTTCAAAATGTTTGCGAACTAATGATTTAAGGCACTTTTAAACTCTGACGATTTCCTGAAAGATCGCGTAGTTCAACGAACAAAAATAGCCACTTTCTTGGCCTACAAAAAGGTGTCCACTTTTGTGTGATACTCAACGACTGCCATAGACAATCTGGGGTATTTAAACAAGTGAAGACTTTTTTAACGCCCCTCTATATGACTGCCCCCCCCTAACGCCTGGCCTGGATCCGCCGCTGCTTCGACGTTGTAGAACTTTCGCGTGACATGCCGCCGTCATTTTCACTGAGAAAGGGTGCGAATGCGTGCATCATGTCATCGCGTAAGACATAGTCGGCCGGTGGCATGAAAAAAACATCTTGCGCGATTTTTGCGCGCATTGCATGAATTAACCAGAGCTGCGGAGCCGGAGAGATTTAGGATGGCTGGAGCCGGAGCCGAAAACTTTTAGATGGTTTGGTTCCGGTTCCACAGCGCTAGTCTGTGGGGCAAGCGAGTTGTGCTGTACTGATAACACAATGGTTTTCGCTTTTCACTGGGACAAATCGTTTTGGAGCCGGAGACAAAAATTCCAGATGCCTGAAGCTGGGGGTCATAGCCGGAAATTTTAGTTCCGGCTCCACATCCCTGGAATTAACGAGAGATTGGATCAAGGCTTACGCCGTCGCTAGACTGAGCAAAATTGGCCACAGAAGCTTGATTAAGGAAATTATTTTCGAGAAGTCAGTGAAGTCGCTCAGAAAATAAATATTCAGCTTACAAAACTGTTGCTCAGTTAAAATTGTCACAAATCATCTGAGTTTTTCAGCTAAAATCCTCATAAACAACTTGAATTGTAGTTGAAGCCTACAATCCTGGTTGAAGTAACTTTTAGTAGCCTGCAGTGTTGCAACAACGTTTTTCTTGCTTTGCTGAGAAAAGGCAAACGGAAATAGGCCCAATCTGGGTGCGCAGTTGGTTGCCTGACAATAACTTACTAAATTGGATCATGGCAATAAACTAAGTAAATAAAATCATAACCCAAAGTGAAAAAGCGCAATTACTTTTCACCAAAAAGAAAAAAAATAATGCGTCTTTATCGCCGAGTCACGCTTCGCGATAGCATCCACCTTTCTGCTCAGTGCTTTCCGTCCCTTGGTAAGATTCATAGGCGTGTGGCGACGATCAAAACTTTCAGTGCGTTTTAAATCAGTCACTAGCAGCCAAACAACCGAAACCCAGCGTCGAAAATACGTATCTACAGTAAGCTTTACGTTTTGACGCGACATTTTTGGAAAACATTGCAAATTGCCTGGATTCGACAAAATGTCTTCTCTAAATCATTCGGGGGAGGATGACTCGAAAACCGTGCGGTCATTCTCCTCCCCCTGATATCTGATTTTTTCAGATGCTAAATACAAATGTCTCTCTGTCTGTCTAAAGCAGGGGCCGGCAAACTTTTTCGCACCGCGTACCGGTTTCAGCCTGGCATTGTTTTGCGGACCGGGCCTCAATAAAATATTGGATGTTTGGCACATGTGAATTTATTACAGATCATAAATCATCATTACATTACACTTATTCAGTGAGAGATCCCATGGGCTTGCTTTGCCGCTTTTAGATGCTCCGAACTGTAGGTCAGGTTATGTCAATGGCACCCGTGGTGTGTTCCTTATGTCAGTAGTTCCAGTCACTTTGGGCCAAAATTTTGCCTTCGCTCCGCACGGCCCAGTAACAATTTCTTCACGGACCGGAACCAGGCCGCGGCCCGGGGCTTGTCGACCACTGCTCTAAAACGCTTGTATGCCGCTCGAGAGCTGATCGCGCCGCGCGATCGCAACAGCCCCGCGTCTGTTTTGCCAAAGCATTCGCGCACTTTGTCGTCAGCGGATCCATTACTTCTAGTCCCACTCCGACGCGTAACAAACAAAGAGGTTTTTCGATGTTTTATTGTTTTTTTGCTATCCTTGTCTATTTGCGCGCGATTCCAAGCAGCACACCGGGGGGTCCGAGATCACACCGCGCCCCCCCGCAACGTCACCCTCGGCTTTACCACGGTGTCGCACTTGGACAAGATAGCTAGCTTCGGCCGGTTGCTGTGCTCGTCCGCCGCGACCGCGCGACGAATCGACTCGTACGCCTCGGCGGCCATCTGTCGCTGACGCACGCGCTTCAGCAGGCGCGTCGCGCACACGCTGTCCTGGGTGGCGGCGTCCGCCAATTTCGCCGCGCGCTGCGCCGCTTTGTCGTCGTCGCTGTCGACGTCGCCCGGGCTGGGAAGCTTGCCGAGCGGCTTGCCGGAGATCGAGCAGTGATTGAGCTTCGCGCCCAAAGGCGAGGGGGAAATTTCGGGAGTGTAGAGTTCGTGCAGGAACTTGCGCATCGTCGGGCGACGCGCGAGGTTCTTGAACGTCTGCAGCGAAACGACTTGCTTCGGATTTCGCGCCGCTGCTTCGGCGTCCCTGAGCGGGCCGGCGCAGGGCCCTTCCCCCGCCAGAGGCGCGACCCGGCAAGCGGTTCCGTTGCAGCGAAAAGGTTGGAGGTCGCGAACGGACGCGGTCAGCATCTCGCGAACTGTGTGCGCGCCTTTGCGCGCGCTCGCCGTCGACGACGTCATCGACAGAGGACTGATGACGTGGGACAGAACCGACGACTGGCAACTCCGGCTCGTGCCCAGCGCCATGGTGAGGACATCCTCGTCACGCTCCGGCAGCTTGGCCAATCGCGACCAGCGGTTGGTTTCCTCCACCGGGAGGACGCCGTCGCGCATCTGCGACGAGCCACGTTCCGGCGCCTGGCACTCGGCGTCGCGACGCGACGCGGTTGGTTCCTGCTCTTCGTGCGATTTGTTTGGGAGGGCCAGTTCGACGACGCGACACATTTCTTTCTCCTGGGCGCGAACGGAGAGCTGCGGAATTTTCTTTTCCGGCATCGAGTAATAAAGTCGCGGAGGGCTGCCACCTGCGAACGCGCGGTATGAGGATTAATACGGGTCGGGTTGAAAAACTATATTGTTTGAAAATGTTCGCTTTGGTGACTGATGCGAAGCTGCGATCTTAAGGTCGCTGCATGCCGTAGCCACGGGACGCAGTGATTCTGTTGTGCCCAGAAAAATTTGTTTCAAACATATAATAAAAACGAAAATCTTGTCCTCTAAAAGTGTATTTTTTCCCTGAACCCTAAAACCGGGCTGCGGGCCTGAGCAGTGTTGCTGGTGGCATTGCCGTGCCTTGATTTCCACTTGCAGGCAGCGCACTTCTCTTGTTTTTGTGAACATGTTGAACTTCATGAAGTGAGTTTTAAACTTTTGTTCCGGCTGCACTGTCACAATTGGCTCACAGCACACAGACACAGCGCATAAGATTAGACGAGAAAAGTATTTTCAACGGAGCAAATTATTATTTAATGTGCTTTTTGCAAATCGGAAATTATCATTAAAATGTTTTAAGTGAACGGTAGGCTTAATTGTTTACACGCTTTTTCATTATTTTCATTTTTATTTAAATGTTTGGTTCAGACACATGATCGCTAACACAGGGACAGAAAAGCACACAAAGGTAAGAAAATAGCATCAACAGGATCTTTCAATTTCTGACACCGTCACACAGAGCCGTTGGATAATGGGAGAAAAATGGAGATTTGTAAATTGCATTAGACAAATGAAGTGAGCGCGAATAAAAAGTTGGATGAAGAAGCGCGTTGTTGGACAAAAGCATGAAGGTTGTTTCTAACCAAGGCATCAAATATCTTAACGAAATGGAAAACCTGACGTCTACGAACATTTACATTCCTGGAGATTTACTGTTTTTTCTTGTCTTTTTCCTATCAAAGTGAACTTTCATTCTGCATGAAAGCCTTTCGCTTTTTTGCTCCAACCAACGTACTGCAATTGTACGTCCAGCTGGTAGAAGAGGCCCACAGCTATAGTCGTTCTTGCGTAACCGATAATCTCCTTCTTTCAGTATGTCTGGTGGATTAGCATATCTCAGGTCGTTTCGCTGACTGTCTCTCTGTCGCGTTTTTTTGCGCTGACGGGGAAATGACTGTTTGTCTGTAATGCACAATATCTTTATGCACCTGACAGGAGAAACGGAAATAACTTAAAAAAATGTTTTGCTTCCAATTGCAGCCGATACAGTGACCAGACCTACAGGAACCGCAGGACTTCATTACACCTACCACACTGCACATAACTGCAGCCACAAGTGTCCCTAAATCAGGTAAAATTGTTTGGAAATTTCCAGAAATGAATCCTCAACGTGCCAGCATGCCCGTAGCCAGGTTTTAAAGTTTGGGGCTGGGGGAAAATACATTTTTAGGGCGGCAAGATTTTTGTTTTTATTATATGTATTAAACAAACTGTATAAAAAACTTCTTTCTGGCACAACAAAATTTGGGAGGGCACTGCCTGCGAATGCCCCCCGTGGCTACGGCCCGCGTGCCAGCAAGTTTACCTTTAGACTGACTGTTTTTTTAAATCCACCGTTTTTCCGGTTCTTCTCATATTTGTTGTAGTTGCAACAGATGAATTGCGAAAACAATTGCACTGCGCGATTCCCAGCTAAGTTGTGGCCGCAACTGAAGTAAACTTCAATGGTTTTCGCTCGTAGGTATTTTCAGTAGTTGCTCACATATGTACCGTGTTTCCCCGATAATAAGACCTAGCGTGATTTTTGAGGATGATTTTAATATACGCCCTACCCTTAAAACAAGCCCTAGTTGACTGGTGACGACAAAACTTCCCCAATCTTAGCCAATCACATCATTCGAAAACTCCGCTGGAATTTTGGAAACCGATGACCTGCAAGACATTCCAGAGGATGATGATATAATTGTTTTTGAATAAACTGTCGTCAACGAGTTTCTGAATGAAAACATTTTAATGATAAGTAAATGTAGATAGTTTTTCGTAATTTCTGTTTATTTAGAAGTACCTTAATTTTTACTTTGTAGCTTCATTTTTTGATATATCAATATAAGACATCCCCGAAAATAAGCCCTAGTGTAAATTTCGGAGTGAAAATTAATATAAGCCCTGTCTTATTATCGGGGAAACACGGTATCACGTGCCAGCTTTATGTAAACGGGTGTTAATCGGGAAAAACGGGATTGAGGCAAAAAATTATTTCTGTCTCGAAGCCAACATAACAGGCAGTGACAAGCAAAGCCTTCAGGCTGCAAGTTGTGATACAGTGCCATCATAGTGATTTGCCGCTGGCGGTTATCTGGTTTTGCTTGCTAATAAAATCAACCAAAGCTACTGCAATTGTCGTTGCTTGTGTCACGATTTCAAAAACCAAACACGGAATATTTTTTCTTTTTGCAAAAAAACGTCTGCATGACCTGCGAGCATCAAAGCGACTCACCGCCAGGCGCGTTCTCAGCCTGCCGCGATTCCTCTCGCGCAGTTGCGATGCGCACCAGCTCTTTCATGCCCAGGCCGGAAACCGCCTGGACCGGGTAGTGACTGACGTCGGGCAAGCGGATGTGCTTCCTG
>Ga0210059_1003615_pt1 | contig 24802 bp, 12 predicted proteins | sample Ectturendosymbi2_FD_188042 | JGI IMG/M metagenome (GOLD analysis project Ga0210059, IMG submission 188042) | Ecteinascidia turbinata endosymbiont from Florida, USA - Sample 2 (SPAdes) (version 2) | ecosystem: Host-associated > Tunicates > Ascidians > Unclassified | place: Key West, Florida...
CTCGTTGCTTTCCTCTTCAGCCGTTGAGCCTTTCCCGGAGGCTCTCTATAATAATCAGATGACTCCAGGGAGTCATCCATTACTAAGAAGCAACTTATATGGAAGCACGCGAACTTTAGCAGCACTAGCACAAGCCACTTGCAAACTGCTGATTGTTTAAAGCGATAAACTACACTAAATATTATATGGACCTAAACCTAAGACCCTAGAACCACACACAAAACCACAAACTCGAAACAACTGGAAACAAGCAATCAACCGCTACTGTAACTATCGGGGACGAACCTCAGACCAACTCCGAACCGCAGAGACAAACGATCTGATCAGCAACCATCTGACCTCAGACCAACTGACCGGTCAAAACAGAATCACGGTCAAAACCTAACTGCAACTGGCAAGCAAGCACGGATCAATCCAATGTACCACATGCGGCGCTTACAGCGGCGTGAAAAGCACGTGATTGCAAGAAATGTTATCATTACTTCCACTACAGAGCGCTTGGTGATGGTTCCATGAAGCAGTCAATATTAAAAACTCATTTTATTTCAAGCCATCAGAAGCATGTACATGAATGGCAACCATATGTCTTTTCTGGCCAAAGGCGCTCGATTTCGTGTTGAAAGAACTCTGCGTACGTTTGGATACCATTTTGGAAGACAAATCAAGATTCGAAGCATCCTATCGTGTTGTTTTTAGAATAGTAAAAGAAAAGAAACCGCATACAATTGCAGGCGACTTATCAAACCGTGCGCTATGGTGGAATTGGTTTGTGGAAGAGAGCAAACGAAGAATCTTGATAAAAATTCTTTAGCAATGTCCCGTGATGTTTAGAACAGTTAGCAGACGAAACTCGACTTAGTAGGGCAAAGGTCAGCCTTCAGCTGGATGCGTCGACTGACATGTCGAACTTTGTTTGGTTACTCTCGATATGTACATGCGGGTGAACTGAATGAAAAGTTCTTGATGCGCGAAAGTCTAGAGAAGTGTAGCGAAGCATTGGATGTTCTGAAAAATGGGTAATTCCCTTCAACGTAATAATCTCTCATGAAATAACATTGGCTCCCTTTGCACAGACCACGCCCATTCTAAATTCCGTGATAAGTCAGGTTGTACAACACTGGTGATAAAACAGACACCGCACATCATTTCTACCCACAGTGTTCTTTATCGACATGCACTGGCAAGTAAAGCCCTTTCAGATCACCTGAGAAGAGTTTTGAATTACGTAACTGAATTTATGCATTTTATCAAGGTGCGTGCTCTTGGTAGTATGTATTGTAAGGCTTGTATGTCATCTTTTTCCAACGTCTTGTATGTTGTATATTTATGCATTTGTAAAGTGCTTTTGCATTTAAAAACACTTCCATGCAAGCATTTTAAATGCAAAAATCCAGTGATCTCATTTGATCTCAGTCCCAGAAAACCCTTGCCAAAAATCGATCATCTTCACCTTAAAACAGGCGTTCTTCTATAAAAGTGCAAACCTGTGATCTCATTTTAAAACAGCAAGATATTTATTAAATTCGTCACGGCTCGTTGTTACTCGATCAATTCTATCATGCACTTAAACTACATTTTTAGGGGGTGTTTGTTTTGAGTTCTACGGTCTTAAGCCAGTGTATTCAAATGTATACTGACTGATTTGCTTTGCCTCAACAATGCATGTACCGTTAAATGTGTTTGTTTCGTTTGACCCTGATTCCAAGTTGCTTTCTAAGTCAAATAGTTGCGGATAATTGGTGGTGCGCTGAACTAGTGTTAAATTCCAAGTAGACCTCTGACAGTAACCGCTGACGGAAAATCTGTGTTGCTGCGATTGTACCGAGTCTCAAGAACACACGTGGGCTCGCCATATGTAATTTTCAAACAACAGGTGATGTTTCTGTTCTCATATTTTACTAAATCAAAAACAACGTATTTCACCCGTGACCTTTTAGCGTCCCACTGTGATTTCGTTGCTTCGCGAGCTGCGATGAAAAGTTTGTTGTTGTTTTCACGCGATGTTTCTGTTGGGGATGTCATGCTTCAACGAAAGAGCATATTACACCTCTGCCTTGTGCTGATACACGCTCCACACAACCAGCAAGTCTTTAATCTTCAAGAACTGTTTAAAGAAATGGAAAATAATTTTGGTTTACAACCTTGGTTATGGTTTGATAGTTCAAGTTGAAATCACCGTCAGAACCGCAAACCTCTAAAGCAGGGTTGAGGAACCTTTTTACTATCACAGGCCGCATGAATTGTGCATCATCGCTGGCGGTCGGCAAAATCAATTAATTTTATCCTAAAGTTCTACTTTTATCTAATGAGGAAGAGTGACTTATCTTGACTTACAATATACGTTCCTGCTTATCATGGAGCTTTATTTCAACGCGATGTTGTGCTCTAACTTGGGTATGGGTAAGGGAAAGTCTGATGCGGACGTAACAAATATTCACGCGGACCACAGGTTCCCCAACCCTTTTTTAAGGAACCACTCACCGATTCTGTGTCTAATTCGTCATTCGAAGTATTAGAAATTGATAATGCTTCAGAAAATGTGTACTCTGTTTCAAAGTTTTTGGGTGTCAAAAGACACCTTAAAATTTTGCAATGACACCGCTAGCTACATGCTGGTGAGTTGAAAGAAACGTTTCTGATGTGCGAAAGTCTAGAAAAGATCAGCAAAATAGTTGATGTTTTGGAAAAAAATGGATCATTTCATTCAACAAAATAATCTCTTATGATATTACTTTGACTCGCTTTTCACGGACGGCGCCCCTTCTATGCTCCGTACTAAGTCAAGTTGTGCAACACTGGTGCTAAAACAAGCACCGCGCATCATTTCTACCCATAATATTCTTAATCGACATGCACTGGCAAGTAGTACAAGCAAAGCCCTTCCAGAATACCTGAAAATAGTTTATAAGCACGTAACTAAATGTATTAATTTTACCAAGGCGCGTACTGTCAATCATCGTATTTTCTAAGTGCTTTGTGATCAGATGCAGTCAGAACACCCCTTCCAGAAGAATCATGCCTTCGACACATTAATATTATTGGGGGAAAAATCAACGTTTTAATGCATTAAAGGGTAATGAGGTAAACGTTTTTAAGAACCCCTGGTTTAAATGGATACAACACTTAAGCCATACCAGGGTATGAGACTGAAAATTTTGAGTCAACCTTATTTGCTTAGTTTTCAAAACTTTGAGAGTTGTTTTCGTGATTCTCTTAGATTGTTTCTTCCTCTCTTGAAGTCCTTTTTTCTTCAATAAAGTATATAACCATCAGGCCAATTATGAAGTTTTTCTGATGCAGAGTTTTCTCAAAAATAATTCACGGCATTTGACTAGTATATACAGTATTTTCTTGAAGCGGGGAAAAATTTGCTCATGACTTGATACGCGTCGAGACAGAACCAGCTATGTCTGTCTTTCAGTCGTAACTTGTGAGAATAGCGCAACCAGTTGTCATGTCATCTTTGAACATAAACCATTTTGTGTACTGCTGTTATAAAACATCTTAGGAAATTTCGTCATATATTTCACCTGCATTCATTGTGAACGAAGCATCGTGTTGTTCCGATTGTATTAGTGGCTCATGATCATAGACCCTGTTTTTTAAAAAAGGATTTTTTTATTCATTCAGTTTCACACCTGCTTTCTTCTGTGAAGAGTTGCGGAGGCAGCAGCCACAGGATGACTTGAAATACCTCCAGGTCTTCAGCAATCTTTCGTAGTTCTGCTGTATCCACACCAAGACGGGACCAAGCCAAGTCAGGAATGAAATTACCCAATTTGTTCCTTGGTCGAAATCTGAGCCGCTTTCCCGAGGGTGTATCCAGTAGGATTTGACTCGCCAATATATGCCGGGACATTACGGTCACGTGCCTGAATCATTGCAGCTGAGATCTTTTTAATAGGAGGAAAAGTGTCCGCACACTCAGGGTTTATAAATTTTGTAACTGTGCACTTTGCCACAAATGGTAAGCCACGAACTCTGCAAAAATCCCACCTCTTCCTTATGCACTTCAGATAGTATTCTTTGCGTCATTACCCAAGATTCACGACCGAGGGTGTGGAGCATAACTTTGCGGTGTTTGAAAGCTCCCATTTTGAAACCACGGAGCGATAAAGCTCACAAAAAGCGGTCGAACCTTAGACTACTTGAACTTCTCGACCTGCTGCAATGTATCACTGCTTACTTGCAGATAGATAGACATAATATCTCAGCCATGTTAGTGCTAATTTGCATTGCAATTTCGTCACACGCTGCTGAAAACCGATCAAGTCAACCTTGTAGAATCTGTTCAGAGGATATAAACAACAACAAATTGTCCGCAAAAAGCAAGGTTGATCCCGCAAGTTCCATCAGTGACATTATCATTGACTGGGCTGTGAATGTCCATCCAATTCATGCAGGCTATGAGGAGGAGTGGTGGCTGCACCCCCTTGCAGGAGGCCAATACACGCCGTGAACGGTTGTGATTAAAGGCTGTCGACACAGTCACAAATTCCTGAGAATAAATATAATGACTTGACGGCCAGCAACAGGCGGCCGTCAACACCATGCACCAGTTACACTCCCAAGTGTTTTTCATGAAGGACCCGGTCTTCCGCTTTCTGGAGATCAATAAACAGATTTCCTTACTTTGGGATTGTATTTTTTGCAGGAAAAACAATCGTTCACGAGTGGGCACATTTGCGCTGGGGTGTGTTTGACGAGGTTTCTAGGACAGAACCATTTTATCTCAGTGGTGGAAGAACGGCAGAAGCTACAAGGTACAGATATTGTTTGCAGTAGTATGAATTGCCATCGACCGTAATGCATTGAGAAGAATTGGCACAAAGCTTCAGAATTGCCAATAAACTTACTTTTGCAATCTAAGCTGTACATATGTACATGTACTTTAGATAAAATTACTCCAATCTATACTTCTTCATCTATCATTGCGCGACAAGTAATTTATACTTTTTTTAAAAGAAGTCGTAGTTCGCAGCATTAAAATATTCTTAGCACCTTTTTTGAGACCACATGCCTATTTGCATTTGTAAAAAAAGGCGTTTCGTATGTACACGCTCTTCTCCATTAAGTAGGGTCATAATCAAACGTCGAAAAACTTCAGAAAATATAGTAGGTAGGGTGACAATCGGGCGTTGCTAAATATCAGAATGAGGTGCGACGCTCAGTGAAAATTGTCTGAATAAGTACAAAAAATCCTGAACCGTCATTCAGGGTATAAATCCGATGAGCGAAAGTTTCCCTTGGTAGATGAAATGTTCATCAGTCGGTTTTGTATAGTATCCGTGTTTACAAACTTTTTTGTTACGATGAAACTCATGCACAAAGGTTCAGATTTTGCCTTATCGAATGAGACCATAAAGTTGGTATTTGCTGACTCTTAGGCGCCGTAGCGCCCGACGTCTTGGAACAAAGGGTGAGAATCGTGGCCAGATGGAGTAAATGACTGGTGAAAGCATTCACTCTTCGCTGCATTGCCGCATTTTCAAAAAAAAAACACTTTTCAAATCCTTTCTTTCCGACTTTTTACAATATTTTTTATTTGTTTTCATTGATATCTATCAGTAGCCACTAAAACGTTAATTGGCTCTAAAGAAAAATTAAGTGCAATAGTGCCCTCCCACCAAATCAAACAAATAGCAAAAAACATACGATTTCAAAAAATTACCACATGAAGAAAAATCACCGTTACAATTACGTTTGCTCTTCTTTGGGTAATTTCTGAACGTTTGAGCATTATTATACAAACGTCATGCTAATTTCAAATACTTCGTACATCAATCAGATGTCCGTCGAGTATAACTGGTGCTTTATTGGAAATTGACTACGATCAAGGAACCGCAGCTCAGTGCGCATTCAATCCTGAAACGTTTTTGCCCAACGCTTCCAGCTGTTCGTTCGTGCCTAACTACGAGCAGCCTGATGGCGTGCATGCTTCCATGATGTCACATCAGTTCATACAGGGCGTAAGTGCTGATCCTTTTTTCACACAAAATTTCACTGAATGCTTTACATTTCGATGCTTGAGATGCACGTAACGCTTCGAAGTGTTTATAGAAATATTAGTGTACGAATGAAGCCTTTTAAATCGTTGGTCAAGGTAAGAAATGCAAAGATCGTGTAAATGTGTTTGCTTTAAGTTTCCATAGCGTTGATCTTTGCCAGCGGTGTAGATTTAAAACAGAAACGGGAAGTGTTACATTAAAAGATTACTAGTGTTACGTGTAGAAAAAGTTCCAGGTGAAAATTTTCTAAATACTTGACAAGGAAGCGTCATAACATCAGTGCCACGCTAAACGACAAAAGAAAGCTGTTCACCATTCAAAACAGTGCGAGGGCGACGTTCCTCATGTTCTCCACGACGAACTAGTGGTCTTAACACTGGAGCAAACGAATTCCCTGTTTTGCCTAGGCTTAACTTAAGAAATTTACCTATTGTCAAAAGCCACCTATATGTGAGTGTGATGTCAGCAGTGGGTGAATGAAGCAAACTGTGGGTAAACTAAATGCGTAACAGTTACAAAGTTTAAAAAAACTTTTTTTTGTTGAGATACGTAAGACAAATCTGAAGAAATTATTAGGTATTCAATATCTGTTTTCTTTTAGGTTAACCTTTTCTGCCACGATGATCCTAACGATCCTCTCAATCAACACAACAAAGACGCACCGAATGACCAAAACAGGTTATGTAAACGGAGAAGCGCTTGGGACGTCATAACCTCTTCGAGAGACTTCATTAATGGAAAAAATTTGCCGAATAATACTATTGATGATGTAACACCACACTTCCGCGTGGTGAAACCATTTCCTTTCCGGAAATTTGTGCTTGTGCTTGATATATCCGGAAGTATGGCTGGTGTAAGTCCCAATGTACAGTTTGCGGTTTGAGTCCTGAGCAATGTGAGCATGATGCTAAATTGCAACTGGTGATGCTGCTACCGTTCGGGATTCTGTACTTTTGGGGAAATCGGAATACCCTATAGCCGGCATTTTTTTCTGGTCCACTCTGGCTCGCAGTGGTGACGTCTGATAGAGCTCCAGCTATGAGCTAAATAACCTCTTTCATGTGAAGACTGAGTTCTTCATACATGCAAGGCAATCAATCTATGCGTGCGCAATCGATAGGAAGCGGGTAATTCATCTCCACTTCGCACCCCCTGCAGCTAGACCTGGCCCCTACAGTTTTTCTACCCCTTTCTTTGGATCTCTTTCGGGACACGAAGAGCAGTTTGTTGATAATTGAACAACGTAATTAATAATCCCCAGGCTTTTCCATGTGACACTTTTTCGTTCCTTTCTCATCTTGTGGCTGTCTCAACCCATGGGCAACTTGTGGCTGTACCATCCCATGGTATACTCACAAACCTATTAACACGAAATAACACTACATCACGTGCTTGTCTATTGTCTAGCCTCTACAGAACTGTTGATAAAGCACCCCAGTCGACCCAATTAGCGGGGTCACCTCTGACAAGGAGCAATACAAATTTAGTTGCCTTTTTGAAGTTATAATCAAACAAAATGCTCAACAACCTTGTTTCGGTTGCCTCGCGTCCCTGCGCATTCTCATGGATAAGCCTGCTAATCTTTACTTGAGCAGTAAATGTTATTTGCTCTTGTCTGAGGTCAATTATACGCAGTAAGCGACATGGATAAGTATGTTTTTGCACAAGCGTAGTAATTGTATCGCTTTGTGTAACGTTTTTGCCTTGTCATTTTGCTAAAATTTTGAAACTGTCGATGTGTACAAGTTTTTTATGCAACAATGCGCGTACCTTGAGAAGAATGCTGATGCACTGACGACTTACACGTCAGCCCCCATGCTCTGAAGGATCTACTAATATTGCCTTATTGTGCAGCAAAGGCTTGTTCAAATGCGTCAGGTGGTGAGCCTATTCGGAAAGCAATTCGTCCCTGCCGGTGATCACGTCGCAATTGTATCTTTCTCAACTTTCAGCCAAGTCTTATCGCAATTAGTTGCAATTGAGACGGAAGAAGACCGGGACAGATTGTTGGAACATGTGCCCAATGGCGTGGGCGGATGGACTTGTATAGGATGCGGCATCAACGCTGCATTGCAGGTAGGCCTAAAAAAGAGACGAGCCTTGCTACAAAACGAAAGTGATGCTCACGAACGACCAGGCCCGTAACCAGCTTGGGACACTAGGAGGGCGAAGAGTTTTCTAAGAGGGGCCCAAAATTTTAAACTATTCCCAGTAGTTTCAAACTATGTCCGACACATTTTACAGCCCCCTCCCCCCCCCGCTAGTTACGGGTCTGCGGACGACGTAACCTATTCTTAACTTTAGATTATGAAAAGGTGTAAATTCTTTCTAAATAGATTTCAGCTGACTACATCAGTACTTGGTAATCCCAGCAAAGCTGATGAATGATTTCTAATTCTGATTTGAGATTTTTATGATCTTCCAATTTTTAGAAATCATGATTTCCAATGGGCATGATTTCTATTAAAAGCACAAATTATTGAAAAGCTTAGCAATCAATTTTGTGATGACCGAGTAACTGTTGCCCAGGCCCTTAGCCAGGTTTTAAGGTTTGGTGGGGCAAAATACATTTTTAGGGGGGCAAGATTTTTGGTTTTATATTTGAAAAAAATATTTTAGGCGCAACACAATGTGGGGAGGTAAAAATATGTTTGGGGGAGCACTATCCCCGAATGCCCCCATGGTTATGGGCCTGCTGTTGTCGTACCATTCTAAGATCCGCTGCATTATTCTTGCACTTTCCACAATTGTTGCGGTAATTTAGAATGCGAATTGTAATACGACACAGTACAAATTATCTGAAGATGCAATTACCATCCCTGCTATTTTTGTCTGATTCTGTGCAATTTAGCCTCCACTACAAAATGTGCAGACTAAATTGTCTACCTGGAGCTCTGAAAAGGTTTCCCAGCTGCTCTGTCGCATTATATGGATTTACGGTTCAGGAAAAGCAGCAACACAATGTTATCAAGCTAATTGAAATTTGCTTTAGGTTCGGTCTGAAACCACGTGGACAGTTTATGAAAATAAAGGTAACCACGAATAACAGCTTTGCTACAAACTTGCAAGGCATCACTTCAAAGCAAGCGGATGTGGGTCCTGATGTAGTTTTCCTACCAAACATTAGTTTTCTTTATCTTTAATATAGATCAATGGTTCTTTTGCCACTACGCCAATACAACTATGCACCAGCTATCTTTCGAATCGTCGGCATTACACCACTATTAAAAATACCAAATCTCAGCTAGCAAATATTTCTTGTGGAGTACCACAAGGGTCAGTTCTGGGGCCACTCTTGTTTATAATGTATGTGAATGATCTTCTAAATTCCTCTGCTTTCAAAACAGTACTTTATGCAGATGACACGTATCTTAGTTTGTCTCATAAAAATGTACATGTCCTAAAAGACTTGGTAAACTCAGAATTAGCTAATGTAGGTAAGTGGATGCGTTTAAATAAATTATCGTTTAATTATCCAAAGTCAGTGTACATGTTGGCAAAGTCTATGAAGTACTTATGCAGTCCCATTGAACTGACCTCTTTCAAAGTTCATATTAACAACGTATTATTGCAGGGAACGACATGTGTGAAATATTTGTGCCCTTAAGCATGCCACTTCAGCATTTCTGTATGACATTGATTCGATTCAATGACTTTTTTCGAATGAAGCGTTTTCATCATTGGCTACTTCCAATTATGGTTAGACAAATTAACTCGCTTTTCTGGTCTCAAATACGCTTGGCTCATCATGTCATCATGAGTCATCAATTTAGTCTAGTCAGAGTTTGGTCCAAGTACTTAAAATAAATGGATCGAGTAAATACTCTTAACAAAAACAACTTGTTGTGCACGCTGAAAACACGATTCACAAAAACTATTCGAATGTTAGCGTTCAGCAATCGAACAAATCCGAAAAATTTTAGCGTTGAACTAAGCCGTGTATACTCAAAGAAAGTTGAGACTTAAATGCGTTTGCGGCAAAATGTAACAACATTTTAAAACCAAAATGTCAGTTTTACATGATTGATAGATAATAATGGTTCTGAAACCAATTTGGAAACCAATCACTTCTAACACGTGCGATTAAACTTCCTCACATACAGAGTAGGTTTGTCAAACACTGGCAATACACTCTTTCTGCTGGTCGCATTAAAAGAAAATTCAAAGAAAATTTACCTTTTTCCTACTGTTTATTGCGAATTCGTGCGAAGTCACCAAGCTTGTTTTACACTGTATGTTGGCACACGAAACACGATAAATGAACCTTTTTTATTGGAGGGTACATAAACCAAGTTAAGATGAGTGCTGGAACTTTCTAACAACTACTTTTCTTTGCACAGGTCGTTGACAGCGTCCCAGATGGAGCTTGTGAAATTGTTGTTTTCACGGATGGCCAAGAAAACAGAAAGCCTTACGTTTCAAGCACTGTTGACAAAGTGAAAAAAAAGGTAAAAATGGTTATAGTCTATCTTTAGTTTGATTTAACTTGACATGTGTTCTGTCAGATTCGAAAAACAGATACGGCACAGTGCATGGTCTACAATACTACACGGAATTAAAGCACAGTAAAAAAACAGCATATAACCTACAGTACAAAACTTTGTAATGCTCCTGCTTCTTCTTGATGAAGCCATCTTTTTTTCAGAACTGCAGAATGAACGCTATCTTCTTTACAACGGCTGGAAACAACCCCTTGCAAAATTTGGTCCAGGATACCGGTGGCGAGTGGTTTTTTGGAAACGTCCAGGACCTCCGACCACTTATCGGTGCGTTCGGTCAACTGGCATCTAACAATGACGGAGATGCCAATAAGAAGACATCTCGGGTGAGAAGAAAGTGGTTATAAGTGACTTGAACATATGCATTAGTATTTTTCCTATGACACTGTGCAACCTTGATGTTAATTACTGTTATGAAACATTCTTAAAACCACGTTGAGATTGAATAAACCATTTACATAAAGGTCAGTTGTAGTCCTTGCCTTACGACTGACAGAACTGGTAACTTCAGCATCTTGAACGTATACTGAGAAATAAAACGGATGACTACAGGCATATAGCAACGATTCCCCAAATACGTGATAACATTTCATCCTTTTTTAATTCGTTTAAAACGTAACGGAAGAAATGTATCTGCACGTACGCGGAAGCTGGCTCAAAAATTTATCAACAAACACATGTCTTTCACATTTACATTAGAGATAATTTTGGTAAACATTGTTAACCTGACGAATTTTCAGATTCACAGCGTTTCCGAATCGGTTGCAGCTGGTGACGCGTTGGACGGCTATGTTAGCATTGACGCTACCATTGGAAAAGACACTACATTTTCATTTACCTGGTCGTCTGGTGACGAATCACCTGGTGAGTTTGATAAATTATCACCGCGGCTTTACATTTCCACATTGCTTAGATTGTGTTTCTACAGCACATTTGCAAATTTTGCTCTTGAACGCATTCGCAGAAAAAAGTGTTTAGTTTCGAAAATAAATTTCTGATGAAATCAAAATAAATATCGTCTTTCCATCAACTTAGCGTTTGAACTGCCCGTGATTATACAGCTGGTGTAAAGACCAACTTTAATAATACCCATAAATATCCGGTAAAACCCGTGATGCTCTACGTTTGTGGAATAACAAATCAGAAAAAAACGTGTACTTTGCAAATAAAAAGGCGTATGTGCTGGAATTGGATATATGTTCAAATTTTTGATGACAACATACGAAATTTGCCAGTTATTTTTGAAATTTTCACGAATTTTTGAAAATACGCTTGCAATCATAGCTGATTATTTTGTCAAGTATGCTGTGTGCATTAATGCACGGTTCGCACCATTAACTTCATAGATTTAGCAACTTCGCTGATTTTCGACGAAATGGGAGGAAAACGTGATTTATAATAATTTATAATCACTGTACGTGGTAAAAAGTTTTTTCTAATACCAAAATATTGTACAATACTTTCAGTCATACTTTTGACGGCTCCCAGTGGCTGCTTATACTCCACCAGTAAAGACGTCAACGGTGAAGCTTGCGATGGCCATCCATTGGCACAGATGAAACCTGTATACAAAAGCGTTTACTTTCAAATACCTGGGCTTGCAGAGGTGTGCATATTGTTGTTGTAAAACCAAGTAATCAAATGTTGCTGAAGCTCTGGAGCTTTTATCATGTTAAGTTGCGTGTGCACAGACAAGGATGAGCATCTACAGAAGATAGGAACAATTAAGGTATGGGCAGTTCGATGTCACAATTCTGGCTGATATATGATATTTTTGCTGAGTTCGTTACAACAATGTAAAACAAAACTAACAAATGATCTCTGCCTGTAAAACTAATGAGCTAGTACCTATATTTAAAAAAACAGTGTTGTTTCAGAAATCTTGTTTGGTTTAATGACATACTTCATGACAACTGCTCTCGTATACACATTTCACAAAAATAAGTTGAAATCAATTCAGGTACAAACCCTCAGCTTTACTTGAAGTTAAGTCTGTATTTCCCGTTAGAACTGACTCTACGAGCTACGCAAACGTAAATATTATTGATCTGGTCCAAGTGTTTAGCAAGAGAGTGAGTGATTCGAGGAACGTATGTCCGTACTAAGCTACAGTAAATTCAATGCATTCAGTTTGTGTAAAACTTCTGAACTTGGAGCGTATAAAATCCATTCCTCGCAAAGCATCAGAAAATCATTGCAGCTCTCTACTTAATATAAACTTCATTGAATTATGAGTGCCTGAGCATGACTAGATCCTGGAATTAACATAATGCTGTTGAAATGGTCGATATTCACTGTGCTAGTTGGTCTGGTTGATTCTGAAATAACGGCTGAGCGCACCCACTGGATTGTATGAGTCAAGTGGATGCTTTTCGGCCACGGTATACTTTGATTTTATATTTCAGCAATCAGCGTTATGCTGTCCGTCCCTTGCAGAACAAAACAAACATCCAAATGCGTTTATTGTTAGTCATTCTGATATCTTGCACTGCGCTTTCTTGTGATGTGTGATATGCTGAAACCAGTCACGTGAAACGCTCTTTACAGTTTAGTGCACGAATTCTAATAAAGCTGAGGTTCGGTAAAAATGAAAAGCGCCTTAGATATTCGGCGAAATGGAAAAAACATTAACTTGTCATCAATACGCATAACAAAGGTGGGATAAGCTTGCCACCTTAACCATTGCTGCGTTATCAGAATGGATGCTACCTTCGTCATTCGTTGGAAAGTAGCAATTGTTTTATTTCATGTGCACGCCCACTGCGTAATTGCCCCTGTCTGTGATGATGATGCTTTATTCAGAACTTTTATTGCAGCAAGGACAGTGGTTGTACTCAGTAAGACCAGCTACAGATCAAACCATCACAGTCACAGTCTCATCCAAACTCCGAAATAAAAATGCACGCCCTATCGAGGTTACAGGAGGAATGTCGAACAGAGATGTCAAGAGACCGGAATGTACTGTTGTCCACGCCAGGGTGAGAAACTTTTGATGGGGATACCTTTTGCTTTTTGTCAGGGTCGTCACATCATGCTTGTGACTTTATCACGCGTGCTTTGTTTGCTGACACCTTCGTGCATCATTCATTCGAGCTCTCACACGCATTTTCTAACTTCTCGTAAAAGTGATATTCTTATGTTTTTTTTTCCATATCCTCACGCCTCGTCAAAACAGTATATCATACTGTTGTAGAATATAAATATGGTAATATGAACTCAGTCTTAAAGTGTTAAGCATAGATGGAATAAAATACCAAACCCAGTTTCCTTCTAAAACCTTTTGCAGGTGACTCAAGGTGGAGCACCTATCCTTGGTGCCCAAGTGATTGCGACAATTGAGCGCCCGGACAAGACGCGCGTGCAGCTTGATCTCTATGATGCAGGAGCTAGTAAGTAATACTTAACCAAAACAGTATAAACAACTTGTCAACCGAAAAAATATTGATAATTCAGCCCTGGTTAATATTTAATTTCTTGAAGTTAATGCCTTAGCATATTTCACGATGTTTCCCAAACATTTTAGCATTTCAAATTCTGATAAACTTGGACCTAACCGTTTCACCTGGATTCCGCCCCTGTGTCAATGTCAAGCTGAAGAAAGGTTTGTGCTACGCGTGATAATAGGATTTTAATGCACAGGGCAGTGTTTTTCAACCTTTTTTGCTGCATCGGAACCTTCCGCAAATGTTTGCGTTGTTCATGGAACCCTATGCAACTGTGAAACACTGGTATTGCTACAACCGCATAGATCTGTGGTTGCGAATTTCGTCCCAGGCAATTTCGGTCTGTTTCGGCGGAACAACCGGGCAGCCACTCGCCGAACCCTGGGGTTCCGCGGAACCCAGGTTGAAAAACAATGGCACAGGGTATGCTTTCAGATCTGTTATAAAGTGGGCTCTTTTTCTTACACCTGCGCAATGAAAACATAAATTTATTAATTCCCATGATTGGCAGATTCGCACCCAAGTTTAAGCATGACCGCCATGCGCAGGGCCGGATCCAGCCATAAGGTCAGGGGAGAGATTTCAGTAACATTTTGTAGCCAAGTCTCATTACGGGTTCACTGCCGTAGGGAGGTGAAGTATACTTCACAACGCTGCTGTGACAAAATATGGACGGCAAAATGACCTTCTATCGCGAATCCTGTTTCCGAATTGTACAAAATCGTGCTGAATAAAGTTACTTTCTTAGGTTTTAGGGGGCACGATCGCCCCCCCCCTGGATCCGCCCCTGGCCCTGGGTTTCGCGAAAATAATTAACGAGAATAAGAAATATTTTGTTCTGTACGATTTGATATGTCTGTAAATTTTAATTTTATCAAAACATATGTACAATAAACACAGTTTCTTATCCGTGGTTGCTTTGGTTTTCAGACCCAGATGCACGAGAGAACGATGGCACATATTCACGCTGTTTCAGTGGCTACACCGTTAAGGGTCGTTACAGCATGCAAGTGAGACTAAGTTTGTATGTGTTCCACACTAAGAATGAATTCGTGCAGCTGTTTGTTCTTAAAGTGTTACTGACGGAAAGTGAGCTAAACCAAGTCAATAATTTTTGTGAAAGCTAGTTCTTTCAGTAGTCCGGAATTTTTTGCGTACAAGGGAAACACGGTAACGTGCGTGATGCGTTTTTGCAAATGTTTTTTCTCCAAAATCGCACTAAGTGCGCTGCAAGTAAACTTGATTAATAGTTCCCTGCAGAGATTTAATAACTCTTAAGGACCGCAGTGAAGCAGTCTTGGCCATAACTCGCTATAGGCGTAGCCAGGGGGCGTACGGGGCCATGTCCTCCCCAAATTTTTAGAACATATAGTCATTTTGTGCTCTGAAAGGCGGTATCCCAAGCAATATAGGGTTATTCGCCTAAAATCAAATATTTTGGTCCCCCAAAATTTTTGGGCTGGCTACACTTCTGTAACTCCCCGACCGATCACGCTAGAAAGCCAATGAACACATAAGATACAGGGACTTTTATGTACTTTTTTGTTCAGCGACAATTGTGCGACAGGCGGTAGCCTGATTAATGTAATTATGTCGTGTCACGAGGAAACAATATAAGCTAAATAAAACAAGAAAGCACGTACCACATATAAATGGCGCATGGCATGAGGTTACAGCGATGCAGTCAAATTCGACCGCAAGGTCTGAGGGATTCATCTCGGCGCAGAAGACAGCCACCGTGATTAGTACGGGCGCATCAGACAGACCAAATAAGAATAAAAAACAGGCACAAAATCAAGTACAATACGAAACAGGTTCTTTGTGAGAAACAAAAAAACAGGTGCTTTTGAATTTCAAATCTTTCCTGGAAGTATGACGTCACCATGACGCGTATGCACGTCATCACTGCAACGTTTGACAAACTTTCAGGTGCAAAGGCGCTCCTGTTTTTTTCGTAGAAAGTGCACAAAAACCGTATCTTATGACGTTTTCATTGACTCTCCAGCGCAGTCGGTAGACGAATTATGGCCAAAATTTCCACAAGATCTAATAATATTGGGCTTTCACGGTTCTTATGGTGAATAAGCACACTGTTGTTCATGTTCTTTCATCAATTGTAATTTCCGTCACTGTTGCATTAAGTCTGCCCTCCGGTAAAAACCTTCAATTTCAACAGGTTGAAGTTACTGGCAAAAGCGGAAAACTGGGAAGTCACTCTCAAGTTTTCAATTCTCGTGCCGCCTTTAAACCTGGATTCATTTACAAAGATGGTAAGATGGTAACGAGTACGTTGTTGCCAGAAGCACTTTTATCATAGAGTGAGGGGGAGAGTTTGTGTTACTTGCAGCGCTTCCCTCAAAAAATGGCAAAGTTAGTTAAAGCACATGGAAAATAGCGCTGTGTGAGGATAAATGGCCTAATAAACCAGCCCACATGTGGTGGTTGTTCCACAATAACCTCTTTGTTTCGAAATATTGTTATTTTTAGCATAATCGTAGACCAGCGTGGTCCAAACACTGGCACGCGGGCCGCATGAGGCACGCGGACAGTTCTCGTGCGACCCGCGAACGCTCTCTGTATGACGTATATTACACAAAATCATAAATACGGTACACTGTATTAGCCACACAGCCCTTGTAAGTCACACATCATTGAAGTGCAGGTCAATATGTAACTAGATGGAATAGCAATATCTTTTTACAATTTATGATGTTACAAAAGCTAAACTCAAGGCTAGGGTAATGCTGCAGTACTCTGTGACCATAAAACATGCGTTTATTTTTATCTTTATTGCAAGCACAGACTCTATAACTAATTTTCCGGCTAGATTAGAAGATGTGCATTGTGGAAGTATTATTTAGTCAAGTATAGCAATTTAACAAAAGTGAGTGTCAAAAGAGAAGTGTCAGAAGAAAACAGGAAGTTCAATTCTAGCTGGGAGGAAAGGTATTTCTTTGCCAATAACAATGGCAAACCACAGTGTCTGGTGAGCTTGCAAGCAGGGTTGCGGAGTCGGAGGTAAAATCTCCGACTTCAACTCCGTCCCTCCGTCCTTTCCAAAATTTCCGACTCCCGACATCAACTTTTCATAATTTCCGACTCCAACTCCTTAACATAATGTGATTGAATTTGGCTGTCAACAATTTTGAAGCAACTAGACAATGAAAATCGTGGTACACAGCAAGAATTCTCTGTTATTTTGAGTTGCAGACAAACAAACAGAAAACTTAAAAATTACCCTAGAATCAAAAATTGCTTTAGGCGTGCCGCCAAAATTAGGACTACTAGAACAGTAAACGAGTCTCTTAATTGCATTGGAGTTTTTTCTTTGTGGCCCGCAAATTTTTCCTCAAACCGTAATGTGGCCCTTCCTTCTTGCAGTCTTGGACCACCTTGTCCTAGACCATTGTTTAATAAAAGACCGGCTAAGTGGTACAGTTGGTTAAGCACGCTGAGAGGCTGGGTTCGATTCCCGGTCGGATCATACCAAAGACTTTCAAAAATAGTACTTGCGGTCTACCCAACCCGGTACTCGACGTTGTGGGTGGGTGCAAGGGAATGGTTCACGCGCGATGCTACCATTAGACCTATTTACATGGTCGTGCTAGCAACTGCGGTCAAAGTGAGTTTTGAAGTCAAGAGACCTCAGTGCATTTGAACCAAAACGAGAATGTCGGAGCTCAGGGTTTTTTAAGGCGTTTTAGGGACCCGATTCGGGTCCCTAGAATGTCAAATCGGGTCCCTAGAATCAGAGAAAACTATCATTGGCTCCCTAAAATCAGAGAAAATCGGGTCCTAGAATCAGCGAAATCGGGTCCCTATAGATCCAAACCGGGTTCCTAATATTTTCCTTAGCAAAAACTGTTGAAGCTGCATGTGTACATGGAGCTTCAAAACCATTGAGTTGGGTGTTCTGTGCTCCGGTCCTTCGGCTAGCGACACCAGCTTCACGAGTAAACTAATATCATTTTGGTCGTTGTAGAGCTGTAGATTTAACAGTTACAAATGACAAACGAAGAACAGTTTACTGCGACTTCACTTATGAGGCACAGTTAGTCATTACTTTTCATAAAACACAGCTTGTTTAAAGATGATGAAAGGCCAAAACAGATTAGGTCAGGATTACCAACCATTTCTTTGCACAGACTACTGCAACGTTTCAGTATGCGTCAGACAAAACAAAGGGACTATCACAGCTCTGCAGATGCCTGCTGCAACACCCAATTTGCTGCAGTTGAAACACGATTAGATTACATTCCAGCAAACATGGTGTCCTACAGTACTTTTTGGTGGCAAACCACCATCAGTAATTAGCGTTTATAGCCTACTAGGCCGTTAATTTTGTATGTAAATTGCAACAGAATTTTTAAGTGGACAATACTGACATTCAAATACTGCAGGGAAACAACAGTGCAGCTTACTGCAAACAGTTGTGCAACCAAGCCATATTAAGTAGCCTACACTACAGTAATTCACTGCACTTCACAGTCACCAGAGATGGACGGAGTCTCATTTTTTTGACTCCGCATCCGCTCCTCCTCCGAAAAGTTTTGCTCCGCATCCGCCCCTCCTCCGCAAATCATAGAAATATTCAACTCCGACTCCGCCTTGACTCCGAAAAACTGCAAATTCTACAGTAACACACAGGCACGTTGCTTGTAGGTTCTGCTTAATGTAAGGTAATGCCTGTTTTGTCTCATGAGGCAAAATAGTGCTCGAGTTATTTTGCCTTTGGATGAACATGATTGGTTGAAGTGGTTACATGACACGTTCGGAACGCATGACCTACTTAGTTGACTGTGACATATCCAATGGCTCAGTTCGAGATGGATGAATGAATTTTGTCATGGTTTCAGTTCTGGCAAGATTTTTGCAGCTTCTTTTCTGCATTGTGTGAACTGTAGTCTAAATCCTAGCCACAAATCATGAGCCCTTCCACAACACTCTAAATCGTTGTCTCGGCATATTGTACCTTCCACATAAACACAGAGTACAGGTAATTGTGTTCGACTAAAAGGAAAAAGGTCCCAGCGTGCTTTCATCTTATGAGGTAAAACAGGCACTACCATATACACTATATATCGCATAACGTTTTTCTGTCAAAAGACAACTCTTTATCTGCTTGGAATAAACAATTTCAAGTGTACTGCAGTTGACAGTATCATAAAACTGATTTTTCATCTGTTCAGTCACTGACAGCAAGGCACCGTAATGCTAACAATATACTGTCAAAAATATATCTGAAATACTATGACTTCAAGAAATAACTGCACTTCATATTGAACTACCACTGGCTTCAAACTTGATACTTTAACATTGAATGAACATTACATAACTTTACACTGTTACACAACAATGCTTTAGCCCAGAGGTCTCCAAACTACGGCCGCAAAGCCATTTTGTCAATAATGAAAAAGTAATACATCTACGAAAAAATTGTTGATTTGGTGGAATGTAACATTTCATGAAACAATCACATTGCGTGAGATGTCCGGCCCTCGAACTGTAGTGTAATAGCTTATGTAGCCCTCTGACAAACAAGTTTGGAGACCCCTGCTTTAGCCAATGATACAATTCTAAGTGAGACACAATCGATGGCTGCCAAAAACTTCCTTGTTTTGGTACTACATTAACTCAAGTAAAACGTCGTATGTAGCCTATTATGCTACATGAAAGAATCTTGGCAATAGCCATCAATCACACAAAAACCACAAACAACACCACTTGGGTTTGGGTACGATGGCAAATTAACCACGAATGGGCGTAACGGTATTGTTCAGCTGTAGCCTACAGACTGCCTCACTGAAACGTTGAACAGATTGCAAAACTACATGTCCAGTATGAGTATTACTAAAAGATTGTTGGGCGACCATACGAATAGGCCTAGGTGATTCAGTTTGAATGTCCAAAATAGTATTAGATTTTGCATGCACTGAGCAACACGAGATGCAAAAACAAACTTTTGACCATAGAAAAGCTCAATGCTTTGTCAGCAAAGCGAATCTTCCATGAAATTTTGCAAGAAAAATTGAAGCAATCATGAGTTTAAACTGTGCAAAGAAAATTAAGAAAAAAAAACGAACTCTTCCTCCGCCGACAAAGAAACCTTCCGGACTCCGCATCCGCAAAAAACATGCGGAGTCTGCCTCCGCGGAGTCCAAACTCCGCTTTTTGTCCACCTCTGACTGTCACACAGCGGTTTGATGTCGTTGTTACTGCATTATCGATTGCAAACCTAAGATAAAACCAACACGCTGTATCATTTCAAAACAGCAGACATCATTTAAATTCACTCTTGCATCATCCAACCAAAAAGCTAAGGCGTCTCCTTCGCGAACACGCTTTTACCAGAGAGCTCGTTTACGAACCAAGCAAATACGAACGTGCTGTGCTCACTCTCCCGAAAATTCATTCGACCACTCAAGCATTTGGTGATTCAGCAAAAATCGTGTCATGTGACCAGGAAAATGAGCTAATGATCTCACTTAAAGCGTCATGTAAAAAGCCCTATTGACTTCCCAATGCCACCAGTTCAGCTTTTACTGTAAAATATATATATATGCATTGTGGACGTAAAAGTTTGGAAAATATGAAGCTGTGGTATATTAATCACAGTATTTAACCCATTCGTGCTTCGAATCTCTTCTTTGATAGCTTAACTTCCAGTCATGTCATCGGAAAGGGAGTCTTGCCACTGTATTTTGAAATTTTGACATTTTTCTATTAAATTTTTATCAAAAAAGATTTGTTTCCTTTATTTGCAGAATGAACCATGAAATGTCACCACTTTTCGTCCACCTGGAAAAATTATTTAGGTTACCTCTGGAAAAATCCACTAGTGGAAAAAATCCTTCCGAAGCCCATACTTCCAGCGCGACGGACAGCGCCAATTGCGCAATGTTAACCATCCCGCTAATTTCACCAAATTTATCTGCTTTCTTTTTGCAGGAACCGTGGAACTAAACGCCAACGGTGACACCAATAAACCTTTGAAACCAGAAGATGTGGAAGTTCCAACTGCGGAAGCATCCGCAATAGACTTCACCAGAATTATTACTAGCGAAGGATTTTCTTACGATGGGTAAAATCATCATGATCTTACTTCAAAGCATACATTTTAATTTGCGCTGATAGATGTTTTCACAGTTGTCGAAATTCTGGTTACGGTCAATGAGCGCAAACAACACCACTGTTTTGTGACCATTGACCGTAACCGGCATTCGCACCAGCGGGGCTTTGCCGACGACATCAGCACGGAAGCGACGCAGGAAGTGCAAGATAGGAACCAAGATCAAATCCTACTATTTTCTGCACAGACGCCAGTCACCATCAAATAATGATCGTAAAGATTTTCTCTCGCCAAAACTAAATACAGAATCAACAACTTTAAAACAGTTTTAATTAGAGGCACAACATTTGCATGTTGAAGCATCGTTATAATAACCTATTTAAAATAACAACAGCCGTACTGTTTTAAAACTTGAAAAATTTGTCAGAGGAAAATGATTGGAGGAAGGCAACACTCTATAATATTTAAATTTCAGGCTTACAGTGGACTCCACAGTGGACCAATTCCCTCCCAACCCTGTTTCTGACCTTCAAGTTCGACAACAGAACGTCAGTGATCCAAAAGCTGGCGTGAAACTCACCTTTACTGCACCTGGAAACGACTACGACACGGGAGCAGGTTAGTGACAGCAATGCGCTGTTTACAGATTTAGTACCAAACAGTGAGAAGTGTGGTGGAAAGCTAGAAATCCAGTTATCGCAACCACGGCGGTATTCTTGACGGAAAAACTAGTCTGCTTTCGTTGTTAGACCTATTTTAGTTTTGAATGGAACAAAGGCAATGCCATATTTAAGGAGATGTGCTGTAGTTTAACAGATTCAGTGTTTGTCAATGCGGTCTAAGCGACATGCTATCGAAAACTTACGTTTTAGGTCTGCTTGTCTACAAGATCCAAATTTTTTTTGTTTTGGCCGATGTCTGCGCTTGAATGAGATAAAACAACAATTTAAAAATATATAACATGTTTCGTCAAACGCCATACGGGGATGTACGGCGTTTGACGATAAGAAGTGATCCAAAAGCGAAGAAAATACAGCGAAAAAAATGACAAAGGCACCTCACGACCTTTTCTTTAGTGGATGTGATAAAAGAATGCCTTAAAAAGCATATTACAACCATTCCAAACTGTGATACAGAAGTTTCAAATAGCACTGTGTGATCAATTCATTAGCGCTGTATTATTCACAACTCTTCGATTTTGTTTGCCAAAGTCAGTTCGTGTAAAGTAAAAGATCCATTGTTTAAGGCATTCTGAAATACACAGCTCGAATCCAGCTTTTGTAAAACTTTGCCCCCTGTAATTGCATCTCAAGACATATCAGTGATGCCATTTCACTTTGCTAGTCCAACGTTCAATGAACCGTTCTACCAAATAGTAACAAAAGCATTTGACACAATGTACGAAGAGCGCATTGCTGACAAAGTAAGTCCATCACCCTGAAGCATTTGATAAACACGACGATGGATATGACGAGTTATTCACCAGGTGTAGGATAATGCGTTGGATTTATACATTCCAACGAAGTCACGAACAGATCCCAACATTGCATTCTGTACCAGCCGTGGTCAGAATTATGCCGAAACTCGCGTTGAGACGGAATCGAAAATCTTTTTTTTGTTTTTATTTTTTCCTATGCAGATTACAAAAACACAGATCCTTTGATATGGCAAGGTTGGGGCGGTCCATCCTACATACTTCTTGCGTAAAACTACTCTTTATACCCAGAGTCTGTTCTTTCTGTCAAAACTATTTGTGGGTGATAGAATAAAACCCGCAAGGTGCCCGGACCGGATAACTGACCGGCTAAAAGTGTAAGTTGATCTAAATTTCTGACTGTGTGTATTTCAGCTTCGAGCTATGACGTTCGGTACACCTTAAACGCTTCCCTATCTCTGTCGACGTCTTTTGAACAAGGAACTTTGCTGAGCGACGATGAAATGTTGAAAGGAAACCTCTCAAATCCAAAACATGCTGGAAGTTTGGAAGAGTTTGCCTTTGCCACTCCTCCCCTGCCAGATGGACAAGAAGTTGTCAAGTAAAACAGTGATCTGCAGACAATACTATTTTTCTAATGATTTCAATTTGCAACAATTTAACGAAGCGAAACTGAAACACCCGGCATCACTTGCTCACGCACTTTGAGTTCGTTAAACTTGAAAAGAGTTACTTGCTAGAGATAGGTGAAAATGATGACACAACAGATTATTCTTGTTTGAAATTCCAAAATTATCTGTTGACACCAATGACTCAATTGGCGTCTGAAACCTGTGCCCCGAAGGTGGAAATTTGGCCGATCTCGAAAGAACATGGAAAGCGAGCTTAGACAAATCAGTGAGCAAAACAAACAAATAATGTGAATAAACATTACGATGAGTGTTTCTCGATTGCAGCGATCACATTCTATTAGCAGCGTCTTCTCTAAATGTTGAAAAATTAGAAAACAGCAGCCAAGAGCGAAACGTCACGACAGCAAAGAAACTGCAAACACCTTGCTGCCTTTCCGTAACAAGAAATTGAGTTATTCATAAAAAAAACAATACATGCGTCTCAATATATACATTTTCATGGTTTGTGTGTTGATTTTATACTGTAAACGTGCTCCATAATCAATGTATTTCTTGTAATGGTACAGTAGGTAAGATTTTTCACCAGGCTAGTTGTGGTGCAGATTTTTGCAGCAGGGCGAAAACTAATCAGACAGAAAAGAAACATTCCTTAAAAATTTTGGATAACATGTCAAAGGTTTATATCTGTAGGCAAGAGAGCCTACGTATATGAAAAATTCACAGACGTTTACGTGACTCACAGAAAAATCTCTTTATTGCAGGAAGTCACGTTTGACGATGCCATTGATGTTGATCTGAGAAAGGGCTCAGCCATGTGCTTTTTCGTTTTCTCGTGTTGGTGCTTAAAGCTAGATTAAATTTTTTTGGGAGCATCTGTTTTTTAATGAGCGCTGCTTGTTGTCGAAACAGACGAAGTGGCAATTTCTTGAAAGCAAAACACTGTAAATCAGCTTGATAGTTAATCGTGAACGGTGCTAATGTCCGCTTTTACAATTATTATTATCAGGGTGTATTATGCGATTCGTGCGACAGACGACGCCAACAATATTGCCAAACCTTCAAACGTCGCATCCCTAAACTTATTGATTGCCCCACCTGTGATACCAACCCTTCCTCCTCAAATCAAGCTTCCATCAACGACGACCACACCGTCAACGGACACTACATCAACGCAACCAGTTTGTGAGTTAATTAACGAATATTATGGTTTTCAGTGGACTGGGTTTTTGCCTATAAAGAAAAACTTGACCAAAAAAGCTGGCAAGACGAAATTTTGCCCATGCGCCTATTCGATCTGTGAATTCGGCCATTTGACTCCTCTTCGTCATGGTAATCGGTCGACTAAATGATTCGCTGGCTTGAAAGTTTAGTGACCCAATATCTGCTTTGAACTCAATAAGCTGCATGAAAGACACTTGGAGGACATGAAAACGCCGGAGAGTTGTGAAAAACGTGCAGGCCGCTGCTCCTCGTGCAGGCCGCTGCTCCAGTAGCTAATTCATAATTTACAATTATGAATTAGCAAAACATATGTACAAAGTTTGGCATAATATCTTTCCAGATTATATCATAAACGGTTTCAATATTTCCGCTACTGCCAAAATCAGAGAAACTAGGCAAACTACCAAATTAACATATAAAATTCCCCTAGCTAAGACGCTTACTGAGCGAAATCACTCCTCTTTCAGAGGACCAACAATATGGAATAATATCCCA
>Ga0210059_1003616_pt1 | contig 24798 bp, 15 predicted proteins | sample Ectturendosymbi2_FD_188042 | JGI IMG/M metagenome (GOLD analysis project Ga0210059, IMG submission 188042) | Ecteinascidia turbinata endosymbiont from Florida, USA - Sample 2 (SPAdes) (version 2) | ecosystem: Host-associated > Tunicates > Ascidians > Unclassified | place: Key West, Florida...
AAAACAACATCTAACTCCTATGACATCCCAGCAAAGTTTTTAAAAATTTCTGCCAGTAGTTTATCCTCATGGTTATCTGAATTTTTTAATAAATGTATGGCAAAAGGTGAATTTCCCAATCTTCTAACAATTGCAAAAATTACACCCATTCCTAAAATAACTTCTCCCAAATCCCTTAACGATTATAGGTCAATATCCATACTTCCAACTCTCTCCAAAGTTTTTGAAAAAGTAATTTACAGCAGATTGTACTCTTTTGTCGTCAGTAATTGTATACTGAGCCCACAACAATATGGCTTCCCTACCAATCACTCTACTGAATTAGCAATTGCTGCCATCTACGATGACATGATTTGTAATAAAGATAACAAATTAATAACCTGTACTCTGTTTCTAGACCTAAGCAAAGCCTTTGACTGTGTAGATCACAAAATATTACTTGAAAAATTGTTTTCCTATGGAGTAAAAGGAACACCGCTAAAACTACTTGCTTCTTACTTGGACAACAGGTTTCAGTGTACTAAAATAGGAGATACTAAATCTTCTTTTTTAAATGTAACATGTGGCGTGCCCCAGGGATCTGTTGTTGGGCCTTTGCTATTCCTTATATATATATTAATGACATTGTGAAAGCCTCCAACTTTAATACTGTTTTATATGCTGATGATATCAATCTGCATATTTCGGGGAAAAAACACGAAATCTTAGAAAAAACAGTTAACCATGAGCTCAAAAAAATCGATCACTGGGTGCGTGCTAACAAATTATGTATCAGTTATTCCAAAAGCAATTTCATGCTCATGAACAACCATAAAAATATCAATTTTTCAGTGTCAATTAATCATCACCCAATATCAAAACAAAGCAGCTTAAAATATCTTGGCGTTAAACTGGATGATAAATTTAATTGGAAGCCTCAAATTGAAAAGTTGGTAACACAGCTCTCCAAATCATGTAAATCGTTGTTCAAATTAAAACACTATACCAACATTTCAGTGCTCAAATCTGTTTACTTCGCTCTGTTCCATTCCTATTTAACTTACTCACTACTTAACTGGGGAAGGGCCAGCAAGACGACTTCACTCCCTTTAATTAGATTGCAAAATAAAGCTGTGAGAACACTTGAATATAACAAAACTACAATAACTGTACTCTATTCCAAGCACAAAATTTTAGAAATATTTGATTTATTTCAACTGCCAGTTGCCAAATTCATGTACTCCTTTTATAATGGTGGATTACCTAATCACTTTGATAACTACTTTGCTGAGATTGCATCAGTCCACAGATATCAAACAAGACTTGCTTCTCTGCAAAAATATTATTTACCCAGAATGAAAACATCTCTGGGTCAGCTTTGTCTGAAGTATATTGGTCCGAAAATTTGGTCTAACATTCCGGAAAAATTGAAATCGTCTTCGCCTCATTCATTTGGCAGAATATATAAAAAAGTCCTGCTATCTTGTCAGACTTCCTGTTCATCTTCGTTTTATATGCTTGTCACATTCTGTTTGATCTTCGTTTTATATGCTTGTCACATTCTGTTTGATCTTCGTTTTATATTCTTGTCCCATTCTGTAATAATGCGCTGATGCCACTATTTTCCCTCCTATCTACCTCTATAGTTACTCACCCCACCCCCTCTACGTAGGCATGCTTTTCCCCACTGTTTTTTGTTGCTGTTTTTATGCTTATTTCACCTGACGTTGATTTGACGCTTTTTGTTACTTTTATTACTACTTGTAAAACGTCTTCAATTAAAATTTGGTTTGTGTTAGCAGCAGGGCTGGCTGAGAACTTGACCCAGGTGGTCTTTCGCCAACCCTTTGTGATTCAACATGTTAGAACACGATTACTCAGCTGCGAAACGTGAAATTTCTTATTTTTTATATTTTTCCATCACTTTATAATCAACTGGTGATCTTTGATGTTATTGTATTTCCTCTTGCTGCTTCGTGTTGTTTCGTGATTTGAGTCACAAAAATGCATGATTAAACCATACCATACCAAGTTGAATCAAGTTAAATCAGCACTAAGAAAATTTAGCGAAGAAAATTTACCATACCATACCAAGTTGAATCAAGTTAAATCAGCACTAAGAAAATTTAGCGAAGGCAAGGATCATGACTGCGATTCATTCTTGTCAGATGTATCTGTATTGTATAAGTCTTGTGTTTCACGCCTGGTTAAATGGATCACTTTATTTGCTGAATTTAAATGCTTTGACCAGATTCCTCCGTTTGCAAACAACTAATTGGGAATATGATGAACCATGTGAATAGTATCTGCTTGAGAGAAACGTTTCTACTGACGAAGTTGAAGCAAACTATTTGACCAATACCAAAACTTGTTCGAGTTCGTGCAAAACGACCATCAGCCAAATGCAATTTATTGTAAAATGATGTAACATGATAGATGGGCTAAATATTTTGCAACTTGCAATACCATTAGGCTAAACACTTCAAGAACTGATAAAATTGCACAATTTTACTTCAACGTTATGGCTCTTTATGCCAATATGGAACAATTTTTTCCTTGATGCAGCCACAAACCAAAAAGAAAGAGAAACCTTTCTGGTTGAACCATTTTCTGGTCTAAAGCTGGTGTGCAATTTAAAACATTTTTCATGCAAGCAGTTTCATAAAATTGCAAAAGGCGATTTTAAAGGCGATTTAAAAAAAGGCGCTTTTACATTTTTAGGCAATTTAAGAAATCTGCAAAATATTCATGGGCTAAATAGGTTAAGCAAACAAGGATTTTGTTTTGTGTGTTTTGAATGAAACGTTGTCCAGACTGGACGTTTTACTTCAATGCTTGAAACTAATCTACTGGCGTATTTGTTATTTGACTTGTTAAGTGCAGATCATACACTCAAGTAAGTGACAGTCCTAAATAGTCCTCCCTTTTTGCGATGAAAATATGGCAGCCCTATTGAGCTTAATAATAAATAAACATGGACAGACAAAAGGGATCGTACCTTTTACAAGTGTAGAGCTTATGCAAGTTTTTCTAAAAAACATTATAAAGCAAAACAGGCAAAAATGAGTGACGAAGACGTTGCAGCTCAGTCAAGAAGCATTCTAGCGCCTATTTTACAGTGGCAGTGAAATCCAGCGGAGACATTTCTGCGGAGCCTGTAAGGGGACAGAAAATCGAATGACATGTTGTGACAGACATAGATGTACGTAACGATGACAGTAGACCTAGTCTATTCAGCGGTGCAGCAGCAGAAGAACGTCAAGATGTATCATCGATAAACACGATAGATGAGTTGTCTGACGCTATCACTGGAAGCAAATATATCGGTCTCTGGTCATCTAATACACCGGAAAAAACGCGGGAATATTGGTTGAAAAGCGAAAAGTTATTTTTAAAACATCATATTCCACAACACAGAAAAGACAGAAACTCGTCACGGAATGCACTCACAAATCTTATTCGTCGCCAGAACCACAACGACGAAGCCGTTGAAAGAAGCTGGTTTTGTTTTTCTCCTTCACAAACTTGTGTTTATTGCTTCACGTGTAGACTGATACAAAATGGGCGCATTTCCTTATTAGAAAAGGAATCTGTGACTGGAAGCACACTGAGGAGCCACGAGCAATCAATAAAACATAGAGATGGCACGATTACGTTTAGTCGCAGATGTAATTAATCACTATAAAGAATTGATACAGAGCTAGCTAGTCAGGTCAATCAATGCGAACAATAGTGGAAATTGCTTCTGCAACGTTTGGTTTCTGTCGTAAAATTTATTGCTGAGCGAGGACTGACCTTTAGAGATGATGACAACGTTGGGTCGCCCGCAAACTCTTTTCAAGCAAAATTTCAAAAAAAGGAAATACGATGCTTCTGGTGACCGGTTTTGCAAAAGTTTCACAAATCGCTAATCACTGTCAATTATCATGTTGCATCACAAAGTTTTGTTACACTTGAGTTAACAAATGTGACCTCACAAGATTGCGTCATCAATACTAAGGACCTGTGGAAATACTAGTGACTTCATCGGCCATCCCCTACCTAAAGATTATGTATCCGATCCGCACATGGGGCCTCCACCCACGCCTGGGCCCAGGGCCCCCACCTTCTAAATCCAGCTCTGGCCCGCGGGCCAAATGTGGCTCGCCACGTCTTTTTATCTGGCCCGCGAAGCTTAAGTTTTAAGCCTCAGCCTACTTAGCCTTTTTGGAGCAGTGGTGGTTTATACCTGTTTATAAGGCGAATGATGGTCTTTGCCATGTTATAACTTTGCTAATTTAGTCATCTTGCTGACCTAATCTCTCTTAAAAAGTTATTCCGTTTTCAGGCACCATTCACTGCAACATAACAATTATTACGTCGCGGAGATGCTGGTTACGCATTAACGTTGTTGATTGTGGAAGAAAACTTGAACCTAAAAAACTTGATCGAAACAATTTGCATGCTTCTGTACGCCAATGTGCACCCCCATCCGATTTATTTTGTTCTTTATTTTTTCTCTTAGCTGTTTACCCCAAAATTTGATGTTAGAATGCTTATTTCTCCCCCACTGCCCAATCCCTGTATGATGATGAGTAAAGGGCATTGTAATTGGGGCGTTGTTAGTGTTTTGCTCCTTTCAATATTGATTGTCTGCTAACCAGTAGCGGACACAGGCTGATTTGGTGGGGGGTGCGATATCGATTTGCAATGAACCCAATGCTTCCCAGGACCATATTGCGTAAATCAATCACTTTGGCATACGGTACGTACATTTACGAGGAAACAAGTCTAAGCTTGGTTTAGAAGAAGCTCGAGTGATAAAACTGGTCAAACTTTAACACTGCACCGCTACGGAACCAACACGCAATGTGGCACATAACAACGATCTGGCGTAGTCACTGGCGTCGGCGCAGGTACATGGAGAATTCGAGACAAACAGTTCATGTGATGAGATAATACTTATTCTCATTGTGGGTTACGTTTGTTACAGCACAATTACCGGTGGCTGTAGCCAGTATAATACAGTAGTGCTGTTAGACTTGTATATTGCAGAAAGTGAAATAGTCGGCAACACCCATAGTAGTAATTTGCGTATAACATTTGTTATTGCAGGTAATTTTGATGAAATAATAACAAGAAACGGTTTGATTCTGTTTATTTTCAAACCGAAATTAAGAGAACGGAAAGAAACAAACTATTCATAACGTGTGAAAGCACGAAAGTAACGAAAAAACGAAAGCGAGAAAGCACGATCATTCATGGGCGTCCGCAGAACTTTTTCCGGCAAGGTCGACATTTTGTTTATCATTTTCAAATTGCTGGCGATCAGTGTTCCCTCTAAGATAATTTTGCACTGAGCAAATATTTGTTTTAGTGAGTATGATTATTTTAGGGCTGAGAAAGTGGAGTTTACAATGAATCACAAATTTTGTGAATTATATAATAAATATAGCCTTCAATCTTATCAAAATACGAACAAAATACACATTTCATTCAAATAGCTTCTTAAATGTTTGCGTGCTTTTCCTTTGCTTTGGAATGTTGCAAGTGCGCGAGAATGAGATTTCACTACGCAACAGTTCTGGTGGTCCTGAGTATTTGCGCCCCTTAGAGGGAACATTGCTGACGATGCAATGCAAATGGACGTTCACAAAACGCTTTATCCTTTCTACACTACAAAGGAAATGCCCTATGTTACGGTAACAATCACAAAAAACGCTTCGTTGGTAGCAATAGCCAGGTATATTAGTATCATGACAAGTTACACAGTAGGCTATCTGCAGATTTTCAACGCAGGGCATTTCTTTTCAAGTAAGCATTGCCATGATCTGAAAAGAAAAAAGCATTGGGATTTCCATGGTTTTCAACGAAACCACAAATTCTGACTTTGTTTACTTAGCAAGGAGGACCGCACCCAGCTGATATATTCAACTGAACTAACAACTAAACATGTTTTTGAAAATGTCGGGGGAATTGCCGGTTGCTTCTCCCCCTGATTGCGGGATCAGCTAGCAAGACTTGTCAGCATCACTTAGAAACAATAGCTGCAAACGTCTGGGATCTCGTCCAAAGCGATCAGTAAAACCTTGCTACACAAACCGGACAATTAAGTAGACCTGTATGTTAACACGACTACGGACAAACTTACTAGACTCAAAACACCACGCAGGTTTTGCAAAATTAACCAGATGAATTATGAAAACTCGCCACAGCCAATATAGCTTTGCACTCAGTATTCACGCAGATGTCAGAACTAAGCCTTAACGATTAAGACGTATTCCCACAACCCTGCATAGATGCATTTGACAAGCCACGTAATTTTATACTGCATGAACAGTAGCCTGCATAAGTGTAGTTTGACACTCAGGCACGTTGGTCACATTCACACTAATAATTATGAATTTTTCATATTTGTGGAAGCATTGCTATAGACTCACTCATGATTCTTTTCGCCAAGTATAAATGTACGTGGCTTACCGCTATCAGAATGTCATTGTCTCCCTGCATTACCTGCCAAGATGGGTACATTCAACAGTCACATGCAACAAAACGCCTGCTACCGTAATATGAAGTGAACTTTTGAAGATTTGTTGCCATGTTATTGTTACGCAATAAAGACCAACAGTAGAACAATCGGCTCGCGACTTCCGCAACCCACCTCTGCAGGCAAATGAGGTGACATGAGTGAACTGCAAGCTCATCGCTGCATGACACTATAACTGCGAACCTGACTTTTGTGCAGTGTGAGTTTCATACCGGCAAAAAAACTGTCATTGCAAAAATTAAATCAATTAATCGGAATTAAGAAGCCGACTTCAGGTTTTTCCAGAAATATTTGGTTCTTAATCCCAATTTCCAGGGTTTTATATCAGGTTCCACAAACAAGGCTCGCTCATCTAATGAAACGAAGAAACGTTTTTGACTAATTGTTAGCATAAGTTAATTTTTAGCACCTTTAGCGATAAGTAATGTGTAGTACAAAAAGATTTTTGGCGATGATTTTAAATGAAATTAAGTGTTATGTCAACACCTCTTTAGGTCTGGTGGAGGGATGCATCCCCTGCATCCCCCCCGTGTCCGCGCCTGCTGCGAACACATATTCTGTAATGTGCTATCCGTTATGGCTACGCATTTTGTACTCTTGTATTATTCGACTGTGCTTGTGATATGGACCACGAGTCTGCGATAAAATAAACATTATTTAGATACATACACATGCTAGTTTGAATGTGCAGCAATATATTCACCAGTGATGTAGTCGAGACCGTAACCTCCAACTGCAGACCGAGGCCGAGACCTGGCTCAAATTTCGAGACGAGACCGAGACTTTGTCATAAAGGCCGAGACCGAGACCTGGAAGTTCGAGACCGAGGCTCGAGACCTCACATTTCTCTGATGGCAATTAATGCTAACTCCTTGAATAATGCTGCAACAAAATATCTGGCACATTGCCAAATATCAAGATAATAAAAATCATCCGAAATTTGTGCAAACGGCCAAATACTGCAAACGTTCATTGTCACTTTCCTCTTAGGAGTTTGCAACTTCAAACCTGTGGCCTTATTTACAAATTCCATGAAGAAATGCATGGACATTGAAAAAGTTGGCAGCATTTAGATGGTCTAAGCATTTTTCACTCAAAAAATGTCAGCGAACCAGTTGAATATTGGAGGTGTTTGCCGTTGCCATCCTTCAATATATTTATTTTGACTCAGAAAAATTTGTAATTGTTTTGTTCGTTACAAACAGTACCAACCCTTCAGTGTAAGGACAGGAGATGATGCCCTGATGAAGCTCCCACGTTCTGGTCTCCTACCTAGTATTGAAGTAGGCCTATGTTATTTGAGAAAGTGGAGAAGAGGCAAATCGTTACTTTTTATTTTAAAACAAGCACAGTCGATGTAGGCGAGTGTATACAGCCCCAGCAGCACTGGTCAAAACAACACAGTAAAGTGGTAACTCCACAGGAAAGGTTGCTTTCCATCGTTCAATTTTTTGCCAAGGTGTCGTCGTTTAGATCATTTGCCGATGAAATAACAAACTTTTAAAGTTTTTTACTATCTACCACTTACCTGTTTCACTACATTCTTTTTATTATAACACTGGCCATCTGCACTGACATTCAAATTTCTTCGCCATATATTTAGTGTATCTTGGTTAACAAAGCTTTGCCATTTTTTGTAACGTTACCTACACCTTTCCTAATTACTTTTCTCCTTACACGACAAGTAATTGAAGAATTCTCCAAGGATTTAGAATTAAGAGGTGATAAATTTAGAGATTTAAAAAAACGAAACCACTACTTTGAATTTCAAAAAGCAAAATTGTAACTAATATTTCATCCATCCAAACTTGCTCACTCTGTTCAAAACAAGTTTAAAAAATTTTGCTCGTGATTCTGCTGTTGACGCAAAGAAAAAACATATTTAGGCCTACGAGAGTAATAGACTTTTTTGGCACAAATTAGTTTTACACTTTGAACCAGCGAGGTAATATCCCACCGCATGCTCTACTGCAGTGGCGTAGCGATGTTAACTGTCGCCCGGGACCGACCATAAAAATGCTTCCACTTTCCACTGCTCACATTTGCTTACAACAATATAAAATGAGAGAAAATCATGTATCATGCTTATTATAACTATGAGGAATAATAAAGAATCTTGAACATCACAATCAAATACTCACAAACTGAAAAGGGTCTTGTTTTAATTTTCGATTATGGATCTTACTTTCTCTGCTTGTTAGCTACCCTTCTCGGTATTACTTTTCCTATTTTTTCTGCCTTCTTTACATATGCATGTATGTACGGCTAAATAAATAGCATAGTTGGCACATGCTAGGCTGTGGTTCAGCGGGAAAGTTTTATTTTTTGTCATTACTTGTGAATCAGCTGGCACCGTGGATTCGATGTGTTTTCCATGGCAACAGCAAAGTGCACAGGGCTAATGAAGCCCTGCAACAACTTGGGTTTGCTCTTTTTCGTCTTACGTAGAACAAGGTACTCATAGTTTGTCAGTTTTTTACAACTGCGGCAGATCTTTTGCAGGTAACCATTGCCTTCGTATTGCAGATATTTTCTTTCTCTGATAAAAAGAAAGTATTAGATGTTTTCGACAGGCATTGTTGGGATGCAGCATGCTGCAGTAGAATGAGCGAAGTTCGAGATTACCGGTGTAGTTGACTAGCAGTGAAATGGTGTAGCGCCTTTCCGCTGATTTTATGGCTATATGTGTAATTCCTAAATTTGCTATTTTTAAGCGTCAAGTTTTTATATTTTCAAGTTTTTCATAATTTCCACATTTTTACGTTAAACTGATATTCACAACTGTTCCAAATTTCCGTTTTTGCTGACACACTTAAAGTTTTCGCAACACCGCATGTCGGTTAGAAAACGCAGAAAGGCCGTAAAACCTATAGCAGTAGGCTACGTCAAAGTGACTGATCAGCCATGACGCATTATTTGCTCTCTGTATAAACGTCTTATGAGCAAAACGTTTCCTCAAGAGAGTTCCGAGGCATTTTTTAACTTAAAAAAGTCTGCATTACGCAGAACAAAAAAAAAATTAAAATTCACCAGCGTGTTTTAACAGAGCGCTTTGAAAAGACATCGTTTTATTTGACTTCTCAAAAAAGAAACTTTTGGCACTCCTCCACCTCTTTTGAATAAGCCTCTGGGTTTCATAACAAAACTCTTGGAAAAACAGTTCAAAGATAGTTCTTAGCAAAGTACTCCCAACATCTCGTTGCAGAGATTATGCGTTGCGGTTTCATGGGTACATACACATTTTTTATTGAATTCAGTAAATTTTTAAACGGGGTAGAGGGCAAATTGTTTTCTCTATCTCGCAAACAACATAACAACAAAGAAAGCTTAGCCATTGACCTGTTTGAACGGCTAAATTTAGAACAATCATTTTTTAAAACCGTTTTTTAAGGAACTCCTTGCAAAACTTCATAAAAAATAACCTATGCAAAGTCTCGAGACGAAGATCTCGAGACCGAGACCGAAATCCGAGACCGAGACGAGACCTGAGACCTTCGAGACCGAGACTCCAAAAAGTGGTTCTCGAGACATGTCTCGAGACCGAGACCAAGCCTCGAGACTCCATCACTGATATTCACTATGTTTGCAGGTTTTGCGGTCACGCAGACAAAAAACACATTTACACTGTCTTAATAGTTACAACTGGTCCTTTGAGGACAAACATAACGCTGATATGGTCCTCAGTGAAATTGAGTTTGACAACCTGCTGCAGTGTAGCAGAATGAGCGAAGGTTGAGATTAGCGTTGTATCTGACTAGCAGCGAAATGGTGTAGCGCCTTCCTGCTGATTTTATGGCTATATATATTTCCTAGATTTGCTATTTGTATTGTTTTTTCAAGTTTAAAGTTTTTGATAATTTTCATGTTTTTACGTTAAACTGATTATTCACAACTGTTCCGTTTTCACTCCCTCACTTAGAGGTTCCCAACACCGTAGGTCGGTTAGAAAACGCAGAAAGGCCGTAAAGCCTAGCAGCACGTCAGAGTAGCTGATCAGCCATGACGCATTACTTGCTCTCTGAATAGAACTCTTATGAGCAACACTTTTTCTCAAGAGAGTTCTGAGGCATTTCTTAACTTTACGCAGAACAAAAATACCTCACCAGCGTGTTTTAACAAACTGCTTTGAAAAGAACTTCGAAGAAAAGACCTTGTTTTGTTTGGCTTCCCAAAAAAGAAACTTGTTGGCACTCTCCCACTTGTTTTGAATATGGATTTTCATAACAAAACTGCTTGCAAAAACAGTTGAAAGATAGTACTTAGCAAAGTACTCCGAACGTCTCGGTGCAAGCGTTGCAGAAATTATGCGCTGCGGTTTCACTGGTACACACATTGTTTTTATTTTAATTCAGTAGAAATTACCAGCAGGGTAGAGGGTAAATTGTTTTCTCCATAGTAGCATAACAACAAAGAAAGCCACTGACCGCTTTGAACGACTGGATTTTGAACAATTACTTTATAAATCCGTTTTTAAGGAGCTGCTTCTTGCAAGACTTCATAAAAAAATAACTCAGGCAAAATCTCGAGACTAAGAGCTCGAGGCCGAGACCGAAATCTTTCGAGACCGCGACCGAGACATGACCTGAGACCTTCGAGACCGCGACCTGAAAAAACGGGTCTCGAGACCGAGACCAAGTCTCGAGACTCCATCCCTGGAATGTATTCCTGAGCGTTTCCGACTTCAGTTCTTGTGTTCATAATAAATGAAGAACGTTTTTTGACACGTTGCCGGTGATGATGTATTTTCACTCTTGAAATGAGGCGGTCTTCATAGGCTGCAGTGAAAACGTTTGAAGCCGCTATCAAGTGCAGAATAATTCACATGATGACCTTTAATCTGTAAAAACCAAGGGTATGTGGAAGAAAGTTGGAAATATGTACTTTCCACGATGGGTGTAAGCAAGGAATCGATCAGCAAATTTTTAATAGGAAATCGATTTCACGTAAAATTACGCATCCTCAGTCCTCAGTCATTCTATTTGAATCTGCACAATTTTACGTGAAATCGATGCGTAATTTTTTTACGTGAAAAGGACACGCTTGAGGTTCTCTTGCCCCAAAAGGGGCAATACCCGCCCAAATATTATTGCTCCTCCCCAAAATTTATGCTAATCAATTTTTTTTCAAAAATGCAATAAAATGAACTCTTTCGACTTAAAAATGTATTTCGAACCTCCACAACCTTCAAACGTGGCTTCCAGGGCTGATTGGAACCGCAGAGACGTCCCAAAATTAACACCTTTGTGGGCATTGCAACAAATTTGTAACTTTTCGAAAAATGGCGAGTAAAACGTTTTTTTTCATAAGCTGTACACCGGTGCAATATTGATGCAGTTTACGGCAGAAACAAACACCCAGAATTTTTTTTAGGCAAAGAAAAAGATTCGGTCCTTAGAGGACCCCTTTCACCCCTGTGCCGGCCGCTGCAGTGGCCGGTACTCTTTTGGCCATAACTCGCCAGCTGCTGGAGCTAGAGAGGTGTTCAAACCACCTACGGATTCGGCAAGTCTTCTAGTTTCGAGTGAAAAATTTTTGTCATTTTTGGTCTGGGGGCACATATGAGAGGCGTCACAATGGGGGTGTTTTTGCGTTTTTATGACCTACTTATCCCGGCCCTAGGCGCCAATCTAATGAGCCAATTTTTAAACTCAAGTTTTGTTTGGAAACTAGACTATCATCTGAGTCTTGAGAGCCCTTGATTGGCTTTCTAGCATATATGGAGCCAAACTTATGGCACAAAAAACAAAAAGTGGTCAAATTTTCTACCCCTAAAAACGCTAACCTGGAGTGGATTACACCCATATTGCAGAGGTGAGCATGGACAGGATCAGGATTGGATATCCTGCAGGATACTTGCGATTTTTTGGTTCAGGATTGGATTTGGATATTTATTTTTGAAAAAAAATTGAATCAGGACAGGATCAGGATATTTGTTTGATTTCTATAACGAAATTTCCCTCAGAGTGATACAAGATGTCACAAATGATGATGCTAGTGTTTTCTTTGCTATGGTGTTTATATTCACAAAAAATCAAATTGATTTGTCGGTATATGCTGCAATCATCACAATCAATGATAATTCGTGTTACTTTATCGTAAATTTTTTTTCCGGCGAAATGGTGGTAGTAAACTGCTCTTATATTGCTGGTATGCTGCTTTGTTTGTTGTGCTGAGTGTGTGTGTGTTATGCAGGCTAATATAGTTTATTTCATGGGTGGCCAACTTGTCTTCGATTGGGATCGACTAGAAAATTTCTTGATAACTCGCGATCGACCAGTTGGTAATGTAGCCACAAATGCAAAATGCCAAAGTTGAGTATCACATGTGCAAATGCAGTCAAGTGTACCATCGCCTCAGTAAGTGATGCACAGACAGAAGGCAAAGTGTCTGTTACGCCTAAATCATGATTCCACGCAATAATAGAAAAACATATTACAATACCTTCATGGCATCTGCCCAGCTAGCCTACGGTCAGCCATCACAAGAGACACCAAAAAATACACGTGACCAACCAATTGATGGATCATTTTTATGTACTTCGTGGAATATTGATTGAAAAATGTTCTTGTTAGTATCTTGTCCATTCAATGCAAAACCAGACGCGATCGACCAAATGACACTCGGCGATCAACCTGTCAATGCGATCGACCTGTTGGCCACCTTGGTCACTGCATTTCCTTTGGTTAAAATTTTGAAATTCTACTTCAAATTTTATACAGTCAACCTTTGCTAAAAGACAGTTTGAGTTTGTGGTTTTTGTAAGCTACATAGTTTTGGTATATTTTGCATTGTGATCTGCTCTCAGTGTCACAAAATATATTTTCTTTATTTTACTAACTGATTGAATGCTGGAGCTCTTCTGCCATTAGCTGAACCAGATTGGTTGAAAATTGGTCACATGACAAAGACTATATCCTTGGATTAGCTGATCTTGTTTGCCATATAACCTAAAACCTCAACCCAAATTGCAAACCTGTGTCTGGTTTTGAAAACTTATTAAAAAAGTAGTGTAGCTTACATAAAAAGTTTTCTCATAAAAAGAGTCGTCTCTATTAGCCGAGCCGAAACAACAGTGCAGAGAACTCAAACGACGACCACTCGCACAGCAAGAATTCTCACTCGACCAGGTTCATCGTACCAACTGCTAGTGCCACGACACGAACTCAGTGTTACAAGTGGACAAAGCCGGATACACTACAGTTGAAATGGAAAAATAACCACAGCAGAGCTATACCGCTGGCAGCAAAATACACACGGTTTTTCTATTTTTTCGATTGAAAGTGCGCAACATGTAAGGTTATTTTGATGGAATGGGTCACAAAATGACAGGGTGTTTTTGTTTGGAAGTGGCTATAGGTCCGCCGGCAGTGACACGGTTAGAATAAATGCTGAGTGTGTCACATTAGCAGCACTGTTATGGCAGTCAGGTAGACGAGTCTTGTGTTAAATGGCTTTCATATTGACTCTTGCATAATCGGGCATTATTCGTTTTGGTTGTAGTGGTTGCACTTTTCATGGTACCGGTTTTTATTTAGCTTATCAAAAGTTTCCAAACTTTTGTGACAGATTTGCGGTTTAGGTTTGACAAGTGTTAGGTTTAAGGGTTAGGCTTAGGTTTAGGGATTAGGTTTTGAAGGGTTAGGTTTAGGTTTACTAAGTTTCTACGAAGCATAGTGCAGTCTACTGCACACATGTCATGGATTAGTGTCATAGTTCAGGCGATGGATGAATAAGTTTTCAAAAATGAAGTTCCACTGGTGAACCTATAATCACTGCCTGGTTGCTTCGTATTTAACCAGTGTCGCATTCGGATACGGATGGATATCGGATACTAAATTTCAGAAATTTTCGGATAAGGATTGGATATGGATATTCAAAAATTTTTTCGGATATGGATCAGGAGTCAAAAATCAATATCCGCTCACCTCTGCCATATTGTATACAGTATGGCCATAACTCGCCGCCAGAATATGCTAGAGAGCGGTTCAAGCCCTCTAAAGACTCGTGAAGTCTTGTAGTTTAGACCGAAAATAAAATCATAATCTTGAGATCTCGTTTTTTTGTTGATGTTTACATAATGAGAGGATGTTTATGCATATTTGTTTACATTTGGATGACATCATCATCCCCTGGGAGTCGACCGATCGAGCCGATTTTGTGTCTCAAAGTTTTTTTGGATTCTGGGCTACAATACGAATCTTTAGAGGGTATGATTGACATTCTAGCGTTTCTGATTCAAAAGTTATGGCAAAATATGCAGATATGAATTTAGGGAAGTCCACACCAATCCCCTAGGGGATTTGTACAAGATTTGGGGTCTTTTGGCCATAACTTTGGCACCAGAAACGCTAGGAATTCGATCATGGGCTCTAAAGACTCAAATTCCAGCCTAGAATCCAAACAAACTTTGAGCCACAATATCGGTTCATTGTCTGGGCGATGACATCATAAAAGAAAAACCAAAACATACCCTAATTCTGACGACATCCACCGAAAACCCCAAACCCAAATCTCAAACGTTTTTTTTCCAGTGCAAACTACAAGACTGCACGAGTCCATTGAGGGTTTGAATAGCTCTCTAGCATAAGCTGCTGTCGAGTTATCGCTAGCTTAACAAGTCGTTAGCGGGAGACTCATGCTTTTTCTGAAATTTTTGGATTTTTGTGCAAAATGGGCTTTTGAGCCATAATTCTGGTTCCAGACATGCTAGAAGGTCAATCAAGGGCTCTAAAGACGCGGATGATCACCTAGTTTCCAAAAATATTTTGAGTCAAAAAATACTCATTGGATTGGCGCCCATGGCCGGGTAAATTTGGTCAAAAACGCAAAAACATGCCCTCGTTGTTACGTCACCAACAGAAAACCCCAAACCCAATACGAAAAACTTTTTTTTCAATCTCAACTAGAAGACTTGCTGAATCCGTAGATGGTTTGAACAGCTTTCAAGCCCAATCGGCTGGCGAGTTATAGCGTTGCAAAAAAGTGGCGCACGCGGGACAGAAAGGGTTAAACCTGTTAGGTGACATTAATTCATGATAGTAAAGACGGAAGGTGAAAACCACTGTAGTGGCTGCACACGCTATAGAGCTAATCAAAGCATCAAAAGATGCGAACTTCATGTAGTCTAATTTCGATTGGAAATTGGACATTTTTGGGGCAGTGTACCTTAACGATGTGGTCCAAGAGCCGTTTTAGGCATATGAACTGTGAAAGAAAATCAAGTGCCAATTATCTCTGTTTTACACAGAAAGTGGACGAAAAATCCACCTCTTATGGTCCCTTGATTGACTCTCTATCGTGATCGTGTGCCGAGTTATGGTCGAAAGCCACTACAGTGCCTTTCGCAGTTCTAAAAGGGTAGAAACATATGATCTAGATTTCATCCTCTGCTACTCAGCAGCACACCAAGGTATTACGCAGCGCATTACCCATTTCCAAGTATTCTCATATGCGACCTTTCGCGATAGCAAGCCCCACATATCGCCCACTGTTGTGCAGCAATATAACTCCTGAACCTTGAGCATCAATTCACTTTTTTTATTACAATTAACGGACCTCACTCAACACATCAACAGTAGTTAAGGACCTTTGTCAGATAAGATAATTCCGACCATAACTACGCCGTGCAAAAGATATTCAGAGCTTATCAAACGCCTGCAGCTGTGGGCACCAAAGCGTTGCTTTCGTAATTTTTTTGATTGCCGTGCTGCCTTGACCAATTTTCTCACACAACGAAACTGGTGAAGCAGTCTTTGCATTGTATCGCGTTTTTAGGAAATACTTGTATGTTGTCAATGTTTTGTTCGGATTACTTAGTCCGCATCTTAAAAATGACTGGACAGGGAATCTTGCAACTGCCCGCTTCTTTTTTCTTAAAAGAGAAAACGCTAGCCAATGTCCTGAATTACATTTAGTTCTTCCGATTTGTGCTGTGTGGAGAAGTGGTCACCGCTTCAACACTGACTGATTTCTGTCAAATAACATACAGAGATGCCGCCTCAAGCACTGATTTCGAACAATGTTTGTGCCGAAATGTTGCAGAACCTTTTTGAAAAAATATTGAGATCAGAGACGGTATTTAACAGTAAGTGACCTGTTTAGAAATTTTTTTGTTTTTCTTGGAAATGTTTTTATCGAAAAACATTAAATTTGACAGTAACAAAATGACTCCCCACAATATGAAAAACAACGGAAAGAGCAAAATCTCCAGGAAGTGAAAGATGTAACAGCTTTAATTATACTCATAAATCAGAGAGGCTGTGCTCCGTATAAAGTGAATTGCTGAAATGTTAAGATGTTTCTTGGTCCTGTAGTGTTTCTCAGGCCAAATCACCTGGTGCAGGCTTCATCACATGGTCTTTTACTCCAAAGTGATTTTCACGTCAAGATTTTTGAAATTTTTATCCAGCGTGTGAACGAAATGAATGCAAAAGTTTTCATGAAAGCTTTTCGAAACAACCAATTCAACTAACAGTGTTGACTTTTCCTGTTCAAGCTGGAACATGCTGCTTTAGCTGGTATGCCAGTTAAAGCAACACCTTCCAGCTTGAACAGGAACTTGCATTCATTTCGTTCACACGCTGTTCATTTCGTTCATTTTGTGTTCAAAGCGTGTTCATTTCGTTCATTCATTTCGTTCACAATTCATTTCGTCCACAATTCATTCCGTTCACATGCTGGATAAAAGCTTTTTTGTAATTTACTATAAGTGCAGTTTCATTGGGATGCCGAGTGCAACATGACCACACATAAAAAAATGTCAAAATTTATATACATATGTTGATATAAGTTTCTTTTCAATTTTTCAAATCAAACTTTTCTGAGCTATATCTGTAGGAAGGGTCTCCTTAGCAATGAACCAGTCACTGTTGATCTTTCGTAAAGCAAAGATTTTTCCTACCACTTAGGGATCTACATCTTCCATTCTATTTGAACAAATGAGCTTTGCAATCCAAAACACACCTTCACACACTTTATTTCCCATCGCAAACAGGCTCAGCTACAATAGATAGTTTGAAAGACTTACGAAAAGTAATCCCGACTCGCAATCGAGCAGCAAGTTTCACGAAGCAAGGAGCGTACACAACAACGGTATGTGTGCTGGTCTCAAAGTTGATTTTACTATAAATTTTGTGGGAGTAAAATTAAATTGGTTGACTGCTTGACCCACATTTTTCGCATTTTCTCTTCGCATTCGATGTTTGTCAATTGTTTTTGTACAACGAAAAATATATAGACATTACTTGACATAGCAGAACTGATGCCCGTTAATATTGCCAGAATTGAATGTGATTAGCATCTTTTGATCGTGAGCAAGTTTCTGCAACGATTTTCTAGTAATGCTAAGCTTTGCATAACAAAACAACCTGGTCTAATTGCGACAACCTTGCACTTTGTATTACTATAATAAGGCATAACTTTTAAGCACATTGTCTACGCATTTATACTAGCTTCCAACTTACAGTATGTCCGTGTAACCAAACATGCAACTGCTGTTGATAGTGTAATCTAATTTTAAATATAAAGGCATGTTTGCTCAGCCAATTACCTGTTCCTTTGTGAAGAAAAATTGTGCATTCAAACTAAAAAAAAGCTGTACAATATTTACAAAGTTGTCGCTACTGGACAAAAAGACATGAAAGTAGCTCGTTTGACAGTTGTCTTTGGTCAAATAGGTGGGTTGTAAGGCCGGATACGATTCTTTAATCCACGTTTTGAGGCAGCAAGGTTGACGTTGTTGTTATCGTTGGTTGATGTTTGTTGCGTTAAAGTCGCGTTTAAAGATCTCGACCTTTCAAGCTGTAAGAGTTGGAACAAAGGTGAAGATAAAAAACAAAACCTTAATTGAGAAAGGAATTAGGGAAGATGTGCAATGGGTTCAAGATTTATTTACCTTTTTCTTCTTCTCTTGTTGTTTTTTTCTCCGTTTCTTCACTTGCCCTATTAGCATAACAGCACCAACGATAGACAGAATCACTGCCACAGGAACACCAATCGCCATTCCGACAGTTTGTGCAAGATTGGCTTGCGCAAGAGGCGCTGGTGTTGGGGGTGGCTGCGAAACAGAACAGTGATCTGTAAAAGCCTAGTAGCTTTCATCACTCAATAAAGACCGCGCTATTAGGAATAAAATATCTCATTTTGAGTATTTCGATGTTTTTTGATCCGTGCGGTTGGACCAAATACGATGTACGGCTGCTGTCACAGAGTAGGGATTGCTCAGTTGGCTTTATTTGCTTTGTTCAATCAGCAAGGAAAGCAACATTTATTCAAAAATTTTCTATCGTTTGTTAAATCAGTTTTTCAAGTTTTGTTGAAATTTTTTCTACTCACTTCTCCATTTATCATGCTCATTTAATTGTTCACGTTTTGTAGGCTGAGGTATTAGTGTCGCGTTTTGTCAAAACCGCAGAATAAATGCTTTGATCACAAATACAGCAAGGTTAAGCGAAACAATGGTTCATTTTTCTAGTAATAACAAAAACCTCTACGAAAGAAATTCTATTTGTGATATGAGCAGGTCAAGCATTGTTCATAAATCTGTTGCCTAAGTCAAGGTGTGCGAAGCTGCCGTAATTTGGGTGAAAATGCAGGTTTTATAGGTAAAGAAAATTGTAAGTAATGTCTTTGGATTTGCAATGAACCGAAAGTGACCAGTTACCATACATATCGGTATTATCCCAGTTTAGGCCCGCAACCAGGTGTTGTTAGGTACAACAACAAGCTACAATACAATTTAGTTGTTAGGTACAACAACAAGTTGTTAGGTACAACAACAACAATTTAGTTGTTAGGTACAACAACAACAACAATAGTAACAATTTAGTTGTTAGGTACAACAAACCTAACAATTTAGTTGTTAGGTACAACAACAAGCTACAATACTTTTGCACCTGGAAAATAGTACAACATCAAGTTACGGTCAATTTTCCGATAATGTTAGCTGGTTGTGGCTCTGTTCGATCCAAGGTCACTTGGGCAAGTAAAGTGTTCTAATGCTACCATTCGCATAGCACCATCAACAACATTGACGGACTCTATTAAATAATATAGGCATTTTTACCATAGGCGTTCCAGACGGGAGGTCTGAAAGGTTTCGGCCAAGCAGTGTGAAAGTATCAAAAGCATATCAGTGAAAGCAAATTATCTGGAAAAAAGAAACTATTCATACGAAGAATATGTGACAGCAGATTGAAGTGAGATGGAACTAACATAGTTGAATAATTAAAAAAATGTGGGCCAGGCGAATTTGACTTTAGGAAATGTTAAAATTAACGAATCGGGCAAACGAAATCGAATTCAACGACTGAGCCAAAGGCCGAAGACTGCTGTAAATGAGGGGCAGCGATAAAATTGGCAATTTCTCAGTGGTAGTGTCCACCCTTCAATCGGAAGGTTGTTAATTCGATCCCCAACCGCAAAGTGAATCATCCGCAGGTCCTGTGGCAACAGGGTTGACCTCAACCCCAGAAATAAACTAATTTCAGGTTGCAGCTAATTGCTCTCACCCCAAATAAAAGAGGACAGGGAATACATCTTAGGGGGTATTAAATGGGACATGCTATATTTGAGGAGAGAAATTACCGGCAGTTACAGTTGTACATTTAAACATGAGGTTTTCTAAGCCACGTTTTACTTTGTTAAACATTTCATCAAACCTAAAGCAAGCGTCACAAGTCTCAAGATAAAGGGCTGATACCGTGACCTGCATCTTTTTTGACTGATACTAATTTTCGAGACTCGACCACCGGCGTTTTGTTTGGTACATACAGTAGACAGACTCATCTTCAAACAGCATGCAAGTGGTAAAAGAGTAGATAGAAACCACAATAAACTGTGCAAAACTACATTTTACAACTTTCAAAACCGTGTGACATTGCGATGAATAAATCAAAGCTATTCCCTGCACACAAGTGAGAGAGCCTCCAACATCACAGACTAAACTGCTGGTTGCTACTTCCGAGCATCGCGCCTGTTTAGATTTCCGCAAAATCAAATCGATGCAGCCTTACCTCCAGGATTGGACAAGCAATTGGACTGGGCTTAGGTTCTAAAACGAAGGGAAAGATATTGGAGGGATTGCCTCTCTGGCCAACGTCATCGAATGCTGCTACGCCTACAGCCTGTTCAAAGCAAAATGAACAAGTTGTTACACGCTGTAAAGAACATGCACCAAATAGAATGAAGTTCGTAAGCATCTACACAAGGTGTTAGGCGTAATTCACAGATCACCTGTAGAACAAGGGTGGGAGCAAACCACCGCCCGTTAAATTTTTTTTTTCATGTGGACCACTGGGATCAAGCCATAAACTCACGTTATTTGGAGATAGACAGAAATAATTTATTAGGATTGGCGTCTTTGGCTCAACTATAAATTTCGTTTCATTTCGCTTTTCATTCAACTGAATTTCCGGTGATCGAAGCTAGAGTCACTTCATAAGTTGAAAGTCACTCCATTGTAGGACTCAGCCTAAAGAGTGGCTTCATACAACCAGGCTTCAAAACGTTTAGCGCATGGCATTCATCAACACTATATGTTTAGACATCGATCAAGTTTCATGCACTTTTTGACAAGCTTTTTTTCTACGAGCTGCTTATCGACACCGTCTAAGGAAAGAAATGCTTTCTCAGCACAGAATCAGACACTAAGATCTTACGGAGTATATATTTCGCCTACGAAGTAGGCATCATCAGCTCTTATTCAAATAGAATAAGAGCTGCCTATCAATGAACACGTTGAGCTACGTGGACTTTGGGTTAGAACAGTGTTTCTCAAACTTTTTTATTCCATCGCCCCCTTTTCGCTGTCGAAATGCCGTTTTCGGCCCCCAAGCCTGATAAAGCAAACACAAGGCAGTTAATTAAAATAATTTCATTTTGAAGAAAGTATTAACCCTTTAAGTAGCTGCTGAACCAAGGTGAATTATAGTTGAACCAAGCCATTAAAAAGCTGAACTAAAAAATTGCATTACGACGCTAATATTACGTTCAGAATTATTGTGAAAATAATCCAGGCTACGGAGTCGGAACGCCGGAGATAGACATTTTGCCTCGAGCTGGAGTTCAAACTAAAAATCAGCCGGAGCCACGCTCAGTTCAAAATTTAGGACCGAGCCGGAGCTATGGTCATTTGAGAGGTAGCTCCGGCTTCGGGTCCCTTCCTAGATCCTAATGATCTTGCCAAATAGACTTATGTGTGCTCTTTATAGCACGCTAAACGCGATTGTTATGAGTTACGACACCAAGACTGCAATGATGGATCTGCAAGCCTTTGATGTTTCTTTGGTTTAATAATCGTTAAGGCTGTGACATCGTAACAGGCAGGCGTGGTATTACTTGTACAATGGTTCTCAAACCACTGTTCTAAGTGCTGCATGCATCTCCCAAGCATCCTTTGTGCGGCTTTTAGCAATCTTTCTGTAACAGATTCTATTTGAATAAGAGCTTATTCTGTTTGAATAAGAGTTACGTCATCGGCAAAATATATACTCTGTAAGAGTTAAGCGTCTGATTATTTGCTGGGAAAGTATTCCTTTCGATAGACAGTGTCTTTCAGTAACACCTTTAATATTTTGTGTAATAGACTTCGTTAGTGCAATAAAACAAAACGTGTCAATTGACTTGTGGAAAAATTTTTGTGAGGCTCTCTAACAAAATCGTAAGTCTGGATTTGACTCCCTTCAGCCAACTGGTTGAGAACCACTGTTGTAGAAGTAAGAAAAATGATAACTACCAGAACATCTTACTTTCTAGTCAGAATGATCAAACCGGGTCTATAGTAGTGTAGTGATCTAAAAAGAATTGAGCTGTAATGAGTAGGTATATAATAAAATGTCCATAGCTTTTGTAACTGTGTAGTCATGCTGTTAGCAGGGAGTATGATTAAGATATGACACCATCGCAGATTTAAGCGTAAAATGCACGGCATGCCACTGTAAAGTAGGAATTTTTTCGAAACCATTAGGTTTACTGGCAAGGTTTACTGGATTACTAGCAAAGTTCACCAGGAAACATTACGTTTACAAACAGTAGCATAATATGAAAGTTAAAAATAATTAGTACTGCATTAGCATTGCTTTGCATCGTAGTCAGTGATGTAGTGGATACCGTAACCTTCGAGACTGAGACCTGGTTAAAACTTTGAGACCGGGACTTCATCAAAAATTCCGAGACCGAGACTGAAACCTTCGAGACCGACACTCGTAAAATTGTGTCTCGAGACGAGTCTCGAGACCGAGACCAAATCTCGAGACTCCATCACTGATAGCAGTACATTATCAGAAGTGTATAAAAATCAATGTAGGCCCTAAGCAAATGTGGACTTTTCATGAAGTTTTCATCTGTGGAAAAAAATACATATTTTCAGCACGGTAGCCAGTCTTATTTTGCAAGTGAAATTGTGCTTTACTTTGTGATTCATCACTGCTTATTATGAGTACAAAAGATAAGAAATCAGAAGTTTTCAGCTATTTAAAAAAATCAAAGGTGAATTTCTGGGTAGAAGTCATACTCTTTCTTTGAACAAAGGGCTTTCAAACACATCTTCGCATTTGTGTCAATGAAAATGTGTGCGTGTTCGAAAGAACACACGAGAGTCGACTGTGTGTTTTGCGCTCTTTGCCTGGTTTGCCCGGGCAGCGCTGTTAGGTGGAATTGTTAAGACTGCAACAGGCAAAGCATGCAACGAGTGCAAGACAATTGGTCAATTGGAACTGGTCTGTTTTTAAATGCTCGGACACAAATGAAGTTTTTCAAACTGCCATTTTCTTGATTCTGGTCATAAGAAATAACAAAAGATCCTCACAGAACCGTCGCCAGAAAGTTTTCAATAGGGGGGTTTTGCAGTTCTTCCGAGGGGCTTTCCGTTTGTGCGGGGGGGCTTGACATTATAAAATTAACCAAAACTCCACTTACAGTGTTTCACGTTTCAATTTGGGGGCGCTTGGAACTTTGTTTGGGGGGCTAAGTCCACCAATGCCCCCCGTGGCGACGGGACTGGGTCCTCAGGCATTGACGGCAAAACTAGTGACTGCCTTTCCAGAAATTGTTTATATTACCCTATCTTGAGTTACGTTTCTGTTGCTAGTAACTGTTCTCTGCATTGTCTGAACCTGTAATTGTTGCATTTTTCGCAGGTTTCCTCGTGGTAAAAGTACTGCTTGTAAAAAACTACCAGATTAAATTACTCAAAAAAGTTTGGTATATTATCTTAGTTTTGTGTACTTGAATTAATTCATTTTCCATTCAACTTGAGGCACACCAAGACAATCAAAATATTAATGTGTGAAAACGAACAGAAGCAGGAGCTGGAGCCCGAGTCATGAAAAAAGAGAGCTCCGGAGCCACACTCATGAAAACCATGATCTCCGGAGCTGGAGCCATGTTCATGAAAAGAAGAGCTCCGCAGCCGGAGCTGTGTCATTTTTTTCCACAGCTCCACAGCCCTGAAATAATCCACAGTGTAACCGGGCATATAGACGAGCCAGAGTAAAAATTCAACAGATAAGTTACGTTAAAGCCTTCAACGATTAATTATCATAGTAAATTACAATTTGCAAGAAACCAACAAGTCATAATAGTAATCTACTGCAATATTTGTAAAGCCACAACAGTGACCCACACCAAGCGAATCTATCGCAATTTATTGCGTAAGGAAACTAGTTTCGTGTATTACACATCTTCAGTCCTGCGCAAAAATCGACATATGAAACAAAAAGAAAAAATTACGCACTGTTGCTAAGATCAAACCTCAAGGTTACAAAAATTGAAGATTGCCAAAATTTAGCACAAATATAACTCCTCCAGTAAACACAGCTACAACACTGTTCAACGAACCCAGATCGCAACGGCCATTCGGCACTTCTGACTGACAAAATTACTCATCGCGTTTGGCGTGGCTTTTGTCTCAGGCGGTCACATGGTTTGCCGCAGACCGTAACTTGCAGCGGAAAAAGTCTAGCTTTGCCAAAGTGAAATGGAGTAATTCGATAAAAATTAACACTCCAGTTGCGGTACAATAAACTATGCAGAATTTCCATACTAAAAAATTTTTTTCAAGCAACAATTCGTAAGTCATTCCCCTTGTCTCTCAAAGTCAGAAGTGCCGAATGGCCGTTGCGATCTGGGTTCGTTGAACAGTGTTGTAGCTGTGTTTACTGGAGGAGTTATATTTGTGCTAAATTTTGGTAATCTTCAATTTTTGTAACCTTGAGGTTTGATCTTAGCAACAGTGCGTAATTTTTTCTTTTTGTTTCATATGTCGACTTTTGCGCAGGACTGAAGATGTGTAATAC
>Ga0210059_1003618_pt1 | contig 24793 bp, 20 predicted proteins | sample Ectturendosymbi2_FD_188042 | JGI IMG/M metagenome (GOLD analysis project Ga0210059, IMG submission 188042) | Ecteinascidia turbinata endosymbiont from Florida, USA - Sample 2 (SPAdes) (version 2) | ecosystem: Host-associated > Tunicates > Ascidians > Unclassified | place: Key West, Florida...
TTTGGACGCATTTTTTCTCTTAAACGCAATTGACGTTCTAATGCTTCTTGTCAGGTTCTAATTTCTTTTGTTAAAGTCGTGTTCGGATAATAAGCGTTTCGGATAATAGGCGTTCGGATAATCGGAGCTCTACTGTACATAATGAGATTATGGTTTTAGTTCCATGTTACCCTCCGAAGAATCGCATATTGCATATCAGAAAAAAATCGCATGTCAGTTTGGAACCACTGCCTTAGGGAATATTGACATCGAAGTTTAGTATAGGGTTTCTATCAACATCAAAAATCTTTTACAGTTATTATACTTGCAGTGAGGAATTGAATTATTGCTTTGAAATATTGCAATTCATTGAGGCCAACAAAACAATTGATTTTTTTGCCCTGTGGCCATTGAAAATTCAGGGTAAAAAAATCAGCATTTGTGAACAAAAAGTATTGAACATATTTTTATATAACAACTTTTTATATTGGACTGCCTTTGATGGTCAGGAAACACCATGTCTAAGAAAATTGGAGCAAAAATTCATCTGTAACCACGTCACACAAAAGTTCGCCAAACCACTAAAAAGTGTTTTTGAGCTATTTTTGGTAAAACTAACATACTAGAAAAATAAATGCATCATTGAAAAACTTGCACTGCGTCAATACAAACAAATTCATGCAGTGCAACAAGTTGAAATAATAGGGGAGCTTTTTACCCCAACCACCCCCTTGATTTTTTTGCCTAAACTGATTAATGCAGAGGTGACATCAGGACTTTTTAGCATTTACTAGTCGGGTATGGTGAACTCCTGAACACTGCCCACTCTAGGAACACATGAGCTTCTTATCGATCAATGTTGCTTTTCATAGCGCTTTGCAGTAACAAGTAGAGCGACTGTCCCATAAACATGAAAAACAGCAATAGTTGGCAACTCTTCTGTACTTTCCTGTAATCCCGTTGATATGATTATGACCTTAATCTTCCAACAAGCTCCACTGGTAGTCAGTGTTCCCTGTCTTAATAGCATTTAAAACAACCTGAATATTATCATATGATTCATTCAAGTGAATTGAATGTGGAATGGGGTTTTAATGTTTTATATTGCCTATGTGCACAGAGATAAAATTTGTCACTCAAAAGTGATCCTTGCATTCAAATCACTCAGCTAAGGTTGGTAAACTTGCTTTTCTTTTGCAAATGTTAGGTCTGCTACAGTAATATGTGTTGCATCGCAAGGTAAAACAATGCTGCAATCTGCAAATATGGGCCTGTGTTAGACTAAGTAAGTGGAAATCAAAACATACATACCTCAAGAACTAGATGTGCTACAAAAAATAATGACATTTTGAATCAGCGTTAAAAATCCATTTAGGGATACTTATTGTCATCACCAATTAAATTTAGCTGTTGACCTGCATTATCAAACCTAAAAGCACAGGTTCGTTTGTAACAGTATTGTAACAACATCTACAGCAGTGGTTCTTAACTGGGGAGGCTCACCCCCCACAGGGGGCGTACAGATATTTTCAGGGGTGTGCGAGCCCTTAATGCTCTACAACATGGAAAGTTTTTTAACGGGAATGTATACCTTCCAAACGTTACGCCAGTGCGAATTTTACTTCGTTACATGTTATTTGATTTAGTTCTGGAAGAGATGGGAGTCGGGGTTGGGTTTCCTAAAGTTTTGCAGGCCGAATTTGAGGCTGCATCTCAGGGGTGCAACTAAGGGGACTGTTTAGTCGGCACGTGCCAAGTCCCTTTGACAATAACATCTGTGCCATTCTCGCATTTAAAAACAGCATGGTGCACATAGAATTTCAAGGTAGCTGACTGCATTGCAGAGCAGCTCGCCTAATTCCAGATGAACATGAATGCATACATTTTGCACAGCTCCATGCATCGTGGAATACTGCTATGGCTTTCTGCAATTTGACAAGCTTTCTGCAATGTGGCCATGCACCTGCATGATACTAATTTTCTGCAGTACTCTTGCCATATTCTTCTGTGATGCAACGATGTATATTTGTGACAATTCAAATGTACTTGAGCCGCACTCTTGTTAAGTGTGAGACTAGGTTTATGCGGCTTAGCTGCTACAGGCCACAATATGATGTCGATTTCTCGACTAAAGGAAGATAGTAACTTTGCTTTCTGGCCATCCCTAATGCGTCACTCAGCTGCTTAAGTATGTACTTTCCATGATGGGTGTAAGCAAGGAATCGATCAGCAAATTTTTAATAGGAAATCGATTTTACGTAAAATTACGCATCCTCAAGACTCAGCTGCTGATTCTCAGAACCATTTCTTTCACTCAGACTAAGCAGTGCGGAGTAAGTGTAAGTCCAGAAACGAAAATTACATTTCTATTTAAATATCCGGTTTATGCTATTAATAACTGTACTATGTGTTTCGCATCAGAATGGGTTTTGAACTTTTGGTTTAAGATTCTAGAAGCTTTTGCGAAAACGCGGTTATGGTGTTTAACCGAGTAATCTATATTCACTTTGTGAAGTAGTGTGAGGTTGCAGAGCTATGCTGAGTGAATAAAATAGAAATAATTTGCAAAAGTTCACAAAGTCTAAAACAAACAACTGCAACACATTAAGCATGCGGGTTAGAGTGGGAACATGCATATCTGTGAATGCCGGTAAATCTTTCGTAATGTCGCTTAAAAGGAAGCGTTTTCCACTTAATGCTGCAAAATAATGTTGTACCAAATATTGGCTGAAATTGTCAAGTAATCAGTGGCCTACAATTTTGGGTGCCGGGCTCTGTACAACTTGCCATGGCGAGCGAGTGTTAGTAGTCATCAGGTTCGATACAATATTCCTACTTTTAAGGCCTTGATGTGGAAAAATATGTACCTCTTTCTTATCGGAACCAGGGGGGTGGCATGGGCCTAGGCCCTCCACATATTCTTCTGGGGGAGACATTTCCTCCAATAGAAAATTTTGCATAAGTTTTTGTAACGCAATAAGCAAGAACAACTATAGTTATGTTTATGCGCTCGTCAGTGTAACATAGATATATGGAGTATAGTCTATAGGTAGGGATCGTGGAGGGCTTACAAAACATTGCATAAAATAGCTTAAACATGCTGAAAAAAGTTAATAGCATCATATTTCAATGCTTGTGATGTCACAGTTGTTAATTCAAACCACAAATATTTTCTATAGTTTTTTAACGTGCACTTGTGCCCCCCCACTTTGAAAAAGGTTCTGTCACCCATGCGTATGGTTGGTTGCGTGCTTTGATGTAGTCAAATTGTTTATATTCCTTATTCTTTGAACATTACAGCTGCAATTTATTTTGCAACTGAGTGCTTGGACGTTACAGTGTTTGAGGGCGTGTACATGCCACAATACTTTTACTCTACCTGGTCTTGACCAGAGTTGGACTCAGTGTCCTACTCTCAATGTAGTGTTGTACCAATTGTTGAGGGTTAGCAAACAAGTCATAAGAAAGTGTCTGTAACCCTGTTGTTCTACTTCAAAACTTGCTATTAATTGTTCTGTTTTGTCTGTTTTTATCAATCTGCATTGTCCAGATAGCGCGTGTTTGTACTCTATGGACTTCGTGTCTGTAACAAAAACTTAAAAAAAAAATAAATACATATACCAAAAAATACCTTATTTTACAACTTATTTCAACTCAGGGGGGCGTGAATCAAAGGAAAATTACTTGAGGGTGTGGTGGAAAAAAGGTTAAGAACCACTGTTCTGTAGGAACGTTATTTTTACTATTGTAGTGGTTATGTTCCTCACCATAAAATATTGTTTTCGCGACTCTGGTTACATCATTTTATATCCTGGTAAGGGGGCGATAGAAATTTGTTTGTCAGAAAAGGGGGCGCTGGCCAAAAAAGGTTGGGAAACACTGATTTAGACTATTACGCATTCTAGAAATTGCTAATGCCTGCAGTAGCCATGACGGATAAAAACATCCCATTGTAGTACAATCCCAATGTTAAAAGTGTGGGTAGATGCAGGATCACAGCAAATGTGGTTTGAGTAATGAAAAAATATCAGCATTGGCAATGAAAAAACATCAGTATTGACCCAAAAAGCCTTTGCAGTTGAGGACTATTAATTTTATTTCTACATGAAAGTGACAACATATAATACACAGTTAACTCACTTCATCATATATTTATCAACACCTGTGTTACATGCTGTGTATGTGTGCTATTAGCTATTATTATTTTTTGAAATATAAAATCTAACATACCAAGCACAGTAATCAACATTCCAATCAAAAAGTGATGTGACAATGAAGTATGGTTGAAGTGTGTGAACAATAAACAAACACGAGGGCATGAAAATACCCTACCAGCCACAAATAAGCCATGGACCACAATTACTCATCACTCTTATACATGAATAGAAGCAATTGCTGTTGCTTGAAATTAAAGAAATATGCTCCAGTTTACAGCAACTGGACTAATACAGAACATCTCAACATCAGATATAATAACAAATTGCCATAGTGATGAAGCTTCAACATGTGTTATAAATGTAAAGGTGTACATTTAGTGTTGGACAATATCTGCACTTTTAGATTTGTATGAGCAACAAATACTCTCCTGTACAAAAGCTTGACCACTTCTGCAAAATGATGGTTGCATGTGACAATTTCATCATCAAGTCAATGATCAACCTGATGTTGATGAGCACTCATGTTAGAAATAGGCAAAACCAAGCTTAAGTCTGATTTTCTTAAAGAAATTTTGTTTGTTGTTATAAAACTGGTTTTCAAATGTGAGATTTTTACAACGAATTTGTATCAATAGGCTTAAGAGTGTACTCTGAAAACCTTCATATGGAACAAAGATGTCTTTGAAAAAGTGTAGAATCGCTCAATCAAAAATTAGTGGTGATAATTGTGAAGGTGGGTCCCTGCCAGTGGAAGCAAGGGAAGATGAAGATCAACAAGTTAAATTCAAGGAAATAATTGATTTACTAGTTGCTGCAGGCTATTTCCGTGCAAGGATCAAAGGGCTTTCACCATTTGACAAAGTAGTTGGAGGAATGACATGGTGCATTTCTAATTGTAGTTTTGATGTTGATGTGAATCTTCTGTTCCAAGAAAACTCAACCATTGGACAAAAAATTTCACTGACAGAAAAAATAGTCAGCGTTTTGCCAAAGATGAATTGCCCTCAAAGAATTGAACCTCATCAAATTCAGGGTCTTGATTTTAAAAGTATTTTCCCTGTGATTCAGTGGCTTGTCAAAAGGGTTATAGAAACAAGAGAAGAAATGGGTGACCACATTCGTGCTTATAGTATATCTCAGTTTGACAAACATTATAAATTGCCAAGTGACCATGACATGCAATCTCACAACTTTGCTTTGCAAGAGGCAACCCTTGTTTTGCATGATGTTTATCGTCCAGTTCGGAAGTACAAATGCAATGACAAAGATTCTTTGTTCACTGAAGAAGCTAAGATTTCTTCTACTTTATTGGAATATGGTAGAAAAGCTTTGCTTCACAGAAAGAAAGTAGACAAAGGCCACGTTCTTGAAAAATCAGAATCTATGGATCAAGATCAAGCAAAAGAATTGCAACGCACATTTTCACAAATTCCTCACGAAAATGAAGCAGGTGCTGTTTCTGCTGAAGATGAAGAGGAAGCATTAAGGAAAGCTCAAGAGAAAACACTGCAGTCCCTCATGAAAGGAATGTCAGCCATGAGTGGACGTGAGATTGAAGGAAAAGTTGCATCAAAAGTTGTTGGTTCCATTGTTGAAATGCAATCAGCAGAAATACATGAAATAACAAGCAAGTTTGTGCAAAAGAGAGCTGAAATTGAAGCTAGTATTTTAATGCAGCCCAAAAGTGAAGAGCAAAAACATCTTGCAATCATGGAAAAACTACAAAAGAAAGCAGAAAAAATGTCAGAAAAATGTGACGAAGTACAAGCAGAATGTAAAAAAATGTCAGAAATAAAATTGGATGTGGAGAAAAAACTCAACAGAACCCATCAGCACAAAGATGGTGTAGAAAATAGAATTCAAGAACTGAAAGAAATTGAAGAAAATGCTGATAAACACATATTGCAAAAACTTAGAAATCTTGTTGCTTTGAATGAAAACCTAAAGCTTCAAGAACAGCAGTTTAAGCAACACTGTAAAGAGGAATCTGAGCACATGAAAAATGAAATTTCTGTTCTGCAGGAAGAAATGAATGAAAAGTCTTCTGTTAAAAATGCCAATATGTCTTTAGTTGAGAAGCAGTGCTCTGAAGATTCTGAAAAATTAAACAAAATGCGTTTTGTATTAGCAGTGAAGAACAGGCAAGCTGCTTCCTTATCTCGCAAAGTGGATGAAGTACCCACAAGGGCAGAGTTGACTCAGTACCAAAGAAGGTTTGTGGAGCTGTATGACCAGGTCAGTTCATAAATGTATAATTTGTTACTTGCTTGTGGGGTGATTTTCTGCACTAAACATACACACTACACTCATTATTGGTTTTGTCCTTCAGAGCTCTGTCATGTGTAAAATTAGCAATTTGTTGAAGGGTGGTAATAGGCGATATTCTCTGTTGTGTGAGACTACATGAGTTGTTTGTGGGGTAATTTAGAAATCATTAGAATTTAAGTTTGCGCAGGCCCTTCAAGCTTTGCATTTTGAATACTTTTTTTCTTTTAAATAAGCTCTTCTTGTTATCCTGTTGTTTCCAATTATTTATTGCAAACTCACTAAACATTGACTGGATTTGCATGATTGAAAAGTGTGGAAGTTATTATATTAGATTTAGAAATCACGCAAGATTGCTTGCATAAAGAAGGTGTTGGCTGGAGATTGAGTACTAACCTTCTTTTTACTTTGACAATTCACTTGAATATAAAAATCTTTAGCTACCTACAATTTATCAGCATCAGAGAAAAGACCTGTAGTTGGAAAATTTTTATAAAAAATTTGCTGTTAGTAATATGTCTAAAAGCTCAACTGGTGTATGAGATAAAACGTAAAAACAGATAAAACATAAAAACAAATACAGCCAACGTTTCGTTGACAATGCAGTCAACTTCGTCAGGGCAAGAACAAGACTGACAGGTCATCTGCCTTTCAACCGTTGAGTGGAGTGATGCCTTAGATATAAACACTTGCCGCACGTAATCATTGGATCTGATATTTGATGCGAGATAGCAAAGGGAACAAGGAAGTTAGCGCAAACTACTGAAAATATTAATACACTTAGTAGCACCGACGAAACGGTGAACCATTAATGGGACATGAAATACTGGGCAGATATTAAAACGAGTAAAATTATGGACGTTATCATTTGTTTAACAAGAAACGATGTATATCTGGGAACATGTTGGAAGATTTATCATTCATACTTGAACAGTTGTGTTAATATAATAAGATTCTTTGTGTCTAGTTTGAAAACGTCGTTTGGTTTCTCCAATATAATGTCTTTGACAATCGTGACAAGGGATCGAGTAAATCACTCCTTGTCTTCAATTTTTGTTAATTGGATCTTTGGTTGAACCTAAAATGTCTCCAATTTTTTGAATGGGCTTCGAAACCACTTTGATATTATGCAAACTTAGACAACGTTTTAATTTTTCAGTTAGTCCAGGATAGCACAGTATGGTAATACTGCTAAGCTTCATGTTTCTTCTTTCTGCTTGGATTCGTAACATTTGTTGGGGAAACGTATCATGCGTTCAGGGTACCCATTTTCAATAAGAGATGTCTTGACAATTGCTATTTCCGCTTGTCTGTCTTTTTCGTTGTTGCAGATAATATCAGCACAATGTAAAAGTGTGTTTACAACAGAGCGCTTGTGTTGAAGCGGATGTTCTGACTGATATTTCAAGTATCGACCTGTATGCGTTGCTTTTCTGAACACTGATGTGCTGATTTGTCCCATCGTTCCTTTCTTCACCAATACATCCAAGAATGGAATTGAACCATTGGTTTCTGTCTCCATGGTGAACTTTATGGATAATTCAACTTTGCTAAGATGGTCAGCAAAATGTGTCAAATGTTTTTGTTCAATCAAAACGAAGATATCATCTACATATCATTTCCACAAGCGAGGAGCACAGAAGGGTGTTTTCATAGCTCTAGATTCTATGTCTTCCATTACTATATTAGCAACAACTGTCGAAACAGGTGAACCCATAGCCGTTCCAAAAACTTGTTTATAGTTCTTACCATGAAAGTGTAAAAATGTGGATTCTAAGCATATTTTAAGGCCTTGACAAACATATTTGATTGACCATTTCATATAATTTCCAAACTCTGTCCAATCCATGAGCTTGCACTGTGTGGCCTCTAATGCTAATTCTATCAGAATCTTTGTGAAGAGTGAGACCACATCAAATGAGACCATTACCTCATCTTCTTGTACAATCATGGTTTTAACTTTGACTTCATCTGCAAACTTGATTGAGTTGCGTACATGGTGAGGAGTATTTCCTACCAGTGGTTGTAAAAACCGTGTGATTTCTTCTGATAGATTGTAAGTAGGAAAGCCAATAAATGATACGATCGGATGTAATGGCAATCTGTCTTTGTGGATTTTTGGCAGACCATATAATCTTGGAACAGAAGCGTCTGAGATTTTTTGCTTGAAGGATTCCCCTGTAGTTATTTTTTCTTTGTGTAGTAAATCAGTTTATCTCATACACCAGTTGAGATTTTAGACATATTGTAATTTAGCCTGGTGTGCTCGGAAATAGCAAGTTGCTGTTAGTAATTTAGGGGTGAAATAATTTATGTAAATGTTAGTATTGTGCAGAAAACTTGTGAGGCACAGACATACAAACTTTGCCACATAGTATTGATATGCATAAAGTATAAAATGTCAAAAAAACAACATTCGCACACCAAGTTTTTAGTCACGTGGCACGAGTGCATGACCACATTTTTGCACCCCTGTTTTGTTAATTTCAGACTGATTTTCTTTTGAAATTCAATACAGTAAATTGGATAAGAATAACCAGAAACTTTTTGTAACTATATGTGAAGTTAACCAAGTTAATTTTTGTTAGGTGATGCTTTTACAGCATATATTGCCACTTCAGAAATTTTCAGTTTCCCACTGAAAACAACGAAAACTGAAAAATGTTAAAATTAAAAAATTCACATTGCAAGTTTTCTGGTGTATACATGAAAAATTTATTACATTCCTTCACATCTATTCATTCATAATGCAGAACTCAACTTACTATTCTTTTTTGACTATGGTATTGCAATACTGTGATAGTCATTAAAATGTTGCCATATTATGTGCTGTGAAAGTCAAATGATATTCCAGTTCAAACATAATGCAGACACAACCTACACTTTTAATCTATTCTGATAACTAAACAGTCTATTGCTGAGAACATAATGGAAAAGAAAGAGGTTTTTGTTTAGTGAAATGTGTTCTGTATCTGATAATATGGATTCCAGGGAACAAGTTTCAATACAATAGGATTTCAGGAGTAAGATCAAAATCAATTAAAAGGTCAGGGAGCAAAAGTAACACATGACTAATTTGCCAAACACCAAAACTGAGGTCACATTTTTATCAAAAAAAATTGAGCTAATCTTCTGATTTTCAACATTTTGAATGTTTCCCAGCAATTAGATGACATTACCAAATGGAGGACAATGAGGTAGAAGCACTGTGATGGTAATAATTCAGAATTAACTCTTAAGTGTTGTTTGCGTTTCTGCCGAATGCACGACCTTAATTGTGTTGTTTGTTTCAGATTGCGTCGAAATACAAAGAAACAAAGCAGTTTTACACGATGTACAACACTCTGGATGATTCAAGGCGCTACCTGGAAAAGGAAGTGGATCTTCTTGACTCAATTTGTGACAACTTCCAGGCAGCCAAACAGTCGGCATCGAACATGGTTCAGTATCTCAAGCAGTTTGAGAAAATAGTGGAAGGAATTAAGGGAAACAAAAACAAGGTAAGGATAAGTTATACGAAAACCGGTACATGAAAGACTGCAATGGTAAGCGCTCTGGTTTTGTTGACTTAGCCTTGACGATCAGGACGCTACCAGTGCTTGTCGTGTACTCCGGTGGGTTTAACTTGTTTCAACAGGTTGAGAAAACGCGACAGCAAGAAAAGATGAAAAGAGACGAACTGTCGGAGAGATATCGGGGTCTTGTTGAAAAGCATAGGTTGTATGTGAAGACTATCCGTGACTTTCAGGAGGAATGCAGAAAAAACGAGATTTTGTGTAGCAAGCTCGGTGAATGACCAGCTGAGTTGTGCCCACGTCGTCGTGGTCTTACAGTGCATTCTTTATCAGCCTCTTATGTATGTCTATCAGGAAAAGAAAGTACAGTATTTAAAATTCCTTTCGTTTGGACTGTGACACCATCAGTTGTAAACATGCTAGCGTGCGAACAACAATGCTTAATTATCATCGATCTGTGGTGCTCGTTCCTCGGCAGTGGTCCAAAAAATTGAAGTTGACCACGCTTTAACTGTCGCCACTTTACATGAGTTGTTGCAGAAGTTACTCAATTGTTTTTCCGTACAATTTCGGAGTGCTTGCTGTTACGGCCCGCCCGATTCTTGAGCAAACTGAAATAGCTTGCAACCATATCATTCATCTTTTGTAAGTCACTGTAGTGACGAATTGCAAGTACTGATTTAACCAATGATGTCACTGCCGCATTGTTCATACTAATCAGACTAAGCTTTTCCTCTCTCACCCCAGGTAATTTAAACACAAGTGGGCAAGGTTCCTATAGTGTGATATTCTGATGTATCAAGCAGCCATTACTAAATTTATTAGCTTTCCTCTCGTCACTCACTGGAGAAGACTAACTCGCAGCTTTGCGGAAAAGTGTTACAACGCAGAAGTTTTGATTTTTTCCAGTGCAATATGCGTTTGCCGCTAGGCTTATTATTATACGTGCATCAAATCCATCAGAAAAAAACCGCGTGATTTAATCTTCGTAGCGCGTGCATTAGATCAGGGGTTCACAGCTTTTCCAAGCACGTGACCCAGATAAAAAGCAGGTAGGGCCGGCCCTAGCAGGTGCGGGGCCCAATGCAAGACCTAGGTGCAGGGCCCAATGCAAGACCTAGGTGCAGGGCCCCTTTGGCAGTGGTGTAATGACGGCATCGTGCTCAGTCAACCGTGCTACGACCTTTTTGATGATGTTTTAGCTAAATAACAACATGAATATCAGAAAAACGGCAAATTATTGGAATTGATCTGTATGTATCAACAGTTTCTCTTTTATTTGTTATTTGGAGGGGCATGGACATAGATGATGTGTCCCCTAGTTACGTCCATATTTATGACAAGCATGCTGCTGTGGTGAACATTAGACAGTGTATCGGTACCACTCGTAATTAAAGCGAAAGTTGTAAAGGAAACTTCGCAATGGAGATCCGAGTGGCGAGCGCAAGCGCCAAGTTACGTCAATCAAACCGAATTGACCAGCGAATGGTGATTACAATGCAATTCCGTCAATCTTGGAGAAAACTGCCAACATGAACTGATTGCTTTTTTCACTTTCGGTGACCACAAGCGCAGACGCGTTCCTAACAGGTAACGTCTGGGCGCACGATCAACTATTTCCTTTATGACACAATGCACGGAAAGAACCAGACTTCACAAGACAGCAACCATGCGTGCTCCCAAAGTTGCCCCAAGGTCCAATTTCACAGTTATTCTTAATTAGGGGCGTAACGAGGGAGACCCAATTTCCTGCGCGCCGAGTCATGACGGGGGCACCGAAAAGTCCCAACAATGTCACAAGTACTTTCTTCAATACAGTAAATTTGCTTCCGAAAGAGCTCAGGTTCGACCATGAGGGCACCACCTAAGCTCGTTACGCTCCAGTTCTTAATGCATGGGCTTGGAATGCAAACTGTTCTTTATGAATTAGAAATGTAATGTAAAAAGATTTTATAACTACCGCGTCACAGATGTAGAAACACTTATCAAATGCAATATATATTGCGCATGGTTGATTGATGAAAACAGAACATAGGCTACAGCAGCCCAATAAAATGATAAGCAGAAACCAGTGTACTGGATGGCATTAACAATTTTTGCCTTGAATAGAGCTGCACGGAAATTTAATGCCCTTTACCTTTCGAACTAGTGATTTTTTCTATCTATTTGCGCTTGCAAACTGGTAAAACAATGAAAGTTTGGTGGGGCGCCAAATGAAGTGATTTCACAACCGACAAAGGAGGTAAATGTAACCGCGAACACTTCACAAAAGTTTGCGGTGGTTTACATGGGGTCTTTGGCTTTCACGGGTTCAACATCTCATGATTTATCGTTGGTTTCAATGTCATAGAGTTTTTGACAAAACATTAAAATATAACATATGTAAAAATCTGCCATGAAGCAAGAACAAAAGCAAGCCTTTGTTAAAATGCAGATGATCTGCAACAAACCAAAAACTTTTCAAAAAACAGAAGCATCTTTCGATAACTAAATAGCGTTATGTTGGCAGAACTGCCATTAATGTTAACACGGCAAGCTCGTTGCGAGTTGAATCACAGGCCTACACACTTTATTTGCAATATCTGTGGATCAACTGCCGCTGCTAACAAGTTCCATCCACAAAGAGTGGGAAATGGTGGAGTGCAGATACAGCGATCCGCACGTTTGATAACGTTCGATAATTGCAGGAAATTCATCGTTCGTTCAGACGAGATGGTTGTTTGCTAACAATGAGATTTATAAGCCATTTCTACAATTCTCGAGCGCAAAAAGTATCTGGCAAAAATAAAAAACCTGACCAAACATCACGGCACGGGGCCCAATGCCGCTGCATTGGCTTGAGGCCGGCCCTGAAAACAGAGCCCGTGTCCCACCGACTGCACAACTTCTCCAAAGCGACAACTATTGCACGTGCCGAGGGAAGAAATTTAAGCATTTTATAACACAGCGTGCGCTACAATCATTCAGAGGCTATGAGCTTTTTTGTTAGAAAGCGTAGATATCCGAAGGTCATTAATACATGAAAATGCACATAGGCCTACCATGTCATTTTCCGCATTAAAACCTGCTTCTGGATTTCGTTTTCATGGCAACAAGAGCCGCCTGTCTGCCTCACAATGTCTTCAGTAACTGGATGTTGTGTACAACATGTTGCGCTACGTGGATATTTCCATGTCGCAATGGTTTCTAACACGTAATGACGAAAGAGCATAGGCCCATTCGTATCATGACGTTGTAGCTCAAGAGCTTCGTCCGTTATCCATGGTTTATGTTGCAAAACGTGCAGCACGCCGTAATACGTCAAAAATTCTTCCGTGGACCACAGGTTCACAAACTCTGCATTACAAGCTCAACTTCTATCATTGCATGTACGTCTGCACAAGCTTGAAAGCTAGCCGCAACAGGCCGAGAGATTACTGGTATACGCTTAGCGGCTAGGTGTAGTAAGTGCGCTGGTCTTATTTTGCCCCTTGGACTTTCATAACCAGGGATCGATTATATCGTAAAAGGTCCACAAACGCTGTTGAGTTGCACGCACTTGACTCGTATCGCTGAAGTCGGAACGTGCACGTGTTTGCGTCGTATGACCGAATATTCTGAACGTGGCGCCAGCCTTAAGATATGATATCGTAGGTGAAGCAGGCAAATTTTTGGGGTTGCGAAGGATTTTTGCCCGAAAAACGTTGGGGCCACCTTTTCTACGAATATTTTCTCATGACTAGGGCAAGCAAGTCAAAATTGTTCTTGCTTTTCAAAAGTTTATGAAACGTCCACACACCAAATTTCACGCTGATACCAAGAGGCACACCAAAGTTATAAGGTCAAAAAAAGTCAAGATTTATCTTTAGGTCAAAATTTTCTTGCAGCAGAGTTTTTTTTTCGGTATCGATATTTTATTAAAGTTACAACATAGTTTGATATATTTTTGCAAGTTTAGCTGCAATTTCTGAAATACTAATGGGTTTGTTGCGACTTCTGAAGTACTAATGTTGTTTAGCCCAGTACTGGACGATTGAATATTAAGTAGACCAGGCATAGCAATGCAAGAAACGTGGTCTAACAGTACTTGGTTTGGCAAATGCTCAATCCTTTATACATATATAGTGTTTTAACTTTATGATATTCTCAGATTTGAATCTTTTATAATTATTAATGTGCTTGTCAGCATATCAAGGTTAAACAACCAAACTCTTCAAAAGTTCGAAGGATACTGCATGAATATGCTTCTAAGTTTACCTTAAATCGTAAGGGTGAATTGTTTTGCAAATTCTGTTACTGCTTAGTGAAAAGTGACATAAGGTTTGTGGTGGAAACACATCGCCTCAGTGCAAAGCATCAACGAGGTTCATTTCATGAAACTGAAAGTAGCCAGACATTTTTAAAACATGCTGTGCCAGATTTTGCAGAGAAAATACTTTTTGTTTCATTTCAACAGAACAAACCTGTCGGTTTGTTTTCTAATACTGCATATGAATATGCTTTGCATTCCGCATTTCAACTGAAAACGCAGAAAATTGGTAGGCCAAAATTAATTAAAATTTGTAAATTATAAAGTCAAAATTTTAAGTTTTTAGGTCAAAAAATTGGTTGCCCTACTCATGACCGTTTTTGCGATCACCTCCAAAATGAGGTCTTCATATGATTCTGCACACGTTGGGCGCCATTTTTTCCCGTGTTTTCATTGAGTTTGCCCAGATATTTTCAGGGATTTTGCGAAGGTTTCTAACTAATTTAATTTCTCGTGACAAAATCTTTTCAACTGAACCACTGATAAGAAATAAATAGCATTTTTGATACAGAATCATCAAATTAATCTACTGGCTTACGTGTTAGGAAGCTGCTATCAACATTCCACATTTTAGGTTAGGCTACTTTGCACGCGAGCCTAGGCTCACCACTATAGGCTACTAAAGTCAGTAATATTCAGCTTCGTGCATTCTCGTTTCAAAAACCGTAATGTTGCATGCAACAAGCTTAAAAACTGTTGAACCTATTAGTGACTACGGATTAGCAGTGAAACGGTAGACGAAACCTGCAATTAGCCTTTATTAATCCCCCTTCGCAATCGCCCAAAAAATCACATTTAATGCAGGTTAGCAAACTGACGTGTCCGCGAAAGAACTGCGGCGTGCACATGATACATGTGTGAACATAACAGCCATCACTCGAGTGCAGCAAAGCATTGGAAGGATGCATCAATCAATCCGAATAGGATCATCTCGGCTTTCCTTTCTTGAGCCTGTCGTACCGCCAAGAGTGTTCTGAGAGAAGACAAGCAATAAAAATTCTTAGTACGTTTCGTTACGAACAGAAACTACAAATTATTACCGTCGGCGCACACCTTGAAGTATAGCGGAGTTGAGTGTTCTATCCGACTGCTATCTAAAGTCTTGTAAATAGTTTGGTTTATGATGAAGGCGGCACAAATGCGAGTTTCCAAATGGAAGATTTTGTCATATTTCTCGCGTTTTAGCCACTTTTCGTTTTTCCTTTCCCGTAGATACGACAGATAGTGAACAAGTTGCATTGCAAAAACTTTAAGAAACGATATCGACAGAGCATTTGAAACCCAGTGACAACGGCAGCGCAAGGCAGATACTCGCAAAACTGGGTCTCGAGACTCAATCACTGGCAACCAGCAGCCATCACCAGCAAGTTGCGCTGGTGTTTGTCACTCGCACCTGCGTGGGAAGAAAACTCGACTCACTTTGGAAAATCCAGCAACCGGAAAGAGCTGGTTACAACAATTAGCATTTAATAAGCACTCGTAATCTAGGAAAGTAACGTCCCATATTCACATCACGATATTCTGACGTTTGCATTTTACTTGCGACTAAATTTGCAACAAGCTGTTTTCTCAACATTTTAAATGATTTTCGTAATGATTTGTGCGTATTTGCGTCAATTTTCTGGAATGCGTAGAAAAATCATTGCCGGTAGCGCTTCCAATATAATTGTTCAGCACGAACCGAAAAACTGCAAAACTCATGTTCTGGTACGAACGCGATGCAATAACTTAGCAAGAAGACTGTATCGTTGTCAGAATAATGCTTTGTAGAATAACGAGGTTGTACCGGAGACGCGTGCATAAAAGTTTCGGGAACAATCGATATGCTGGAAATCGATGTCGAAAACCGGACTGGGAGTTCAGAATCATTACGAACGTCAGTAGCATGCGATCGTTCAGCGTTTGTTCCTGCTGACTTGCTACAAGGTACGCGCGGCATCGACGTCTGATCAACAGTTTTGATTTTGACAATTTTCTGGTCTCCGCGTTGTTTTCCTTCCAGTAACCGCAAAACTCTCACAATGTTTATTGCTTCTTCTCACAAAGGATTTCTCACAATGTTTATTGCTTTTTATCATTCCGGAAAAAAATAACATTCAGTTCAGTTTCGCTTATACTCGCTTCTGTGTTCCTTTCGGAGTGTCACGAGTGGTCTGCGGCGCCAGTTTCCGCTTGCTTCCGCCGTGGGCCACGCTGCTGTTTTCACAGTGAATGCCGCACTAGTGTTGAGTCATTGGCAGCACCGAGCGTGAATTGTTCCCTTGCACCTACCCATTACATACCGGGTCACGAGGCTGGACAGACCGTAACTACCGTTTTTCAAGTCTTCGGTATGACCCGACCGGGAACCGAACCCATTCTACCAGCTTTGGTGGCACGTGCTCAACCAATTAGACCATTTAGCCGGTTGAAAAAAATAAAAAAGTGCTTGTAAAGGTAAACTATGAAAAATTGTTTATCTTCTCGTAAGGTAAACTATGAAAAATTTGTGTCATAAATAGTCAAAATCTAATTCATAAAAGGCAATACGGTTTTACAAAAAATCACTCAGCTGAATTAGCCATTACAACCATTTACGATGAACTACTCAAAAACTTTGACAATAAAATTAATAACATATTCCCTATTTCTAGACCTATCAAAAGCATTTGACTGCTGTGACCATAACTTTACTTGATAAACTCTATCACTATGGTAGAAGAGGTGCTTCGCATGAACTATTCTCACATTTTTTGCATGATAGAATGCAATGCACCAAAATAGGGACATTGAAATCTTTATACAAAAGGATATCTTGTGGAGTCCCTCAAGATAGTGTCGTTTCGCCTGTACTTTTCCTTATCTATATTAATGATATCACTCAAGCTTCCTCTTTTCATACTACTTTATTTGCTGATGATATTCAGGTTAGCTAAAAATGGGAGGAGCGGAGCAATACTGCACAGGGGACATACAGAAAGCGCAAAACATGCAGAAGACAATAAAGCTTCAGAAAACACAAATATTCGGAAGGCAACAGCTATTCATCGAAGGGAGGCAAGTGGCGGGCAGCAACATTGGTTAATGCACTCTTCATATGTGGAACTCCTATTTTAATGTTCTTCACACAACTGCTTTCATTAAAAGTTAACACAAATAACCATAGCATTTTCCCCACAGATAACCTGAAATACCTAGGTGTTCTTCTTGACAATAAGCTAAGCTGGAAATCACATGTAAAAAAGGTGAAAACTCAACTATCAAGAGGTTGTGGAGTTTTAACTTCAACATTGTACCAGCACAATCTGTATTGAAAGTTGTCTATAACCCATTAATCCAACCTACCTTACTCAATCCTCATGCGAAGGTGCTTCAAACGCAACATTCAGCCTCCCATTAAACTCCAAAATAAAGCTATAAAACTAATAAAACTCTTTTTCGCAGTTCGACATTTCGCCATAAGATTTGAATATCCTGTACTGGACTACGCCAGAACCATGAATAAAACAACGCCCAACATTGCATTTTTCGAGTGACACAGCAGGTAAAGCTCTGCACTCGTGAACTGTTCGTCAGTGTTCATTAAACACACCTTCAAAAATACTATCAAGCGCCTTCTGTAGAGCGATCAACACAGACACACGCAACCGAAACTTAGGATTAAGAGCAGGAACAACGCGCTGCTCGGACTTACATTCCCTTTTCTCACAAAATACAATCCCATCTTCGTGTAACCGCTGTTCACCTTATCCATGCATTCGTTACAGTGCAGCTCGATTTCAGAGACCCTTGAAAGGAAAACAGCAATCGCTGGAGTTAAGCAAAAAATTAATTATCAACCGTAGAACCAAAGCAGACTAAAGAGCATATTCGCAAACAGAGGCAAACTTCTGGCGAAGCACCAAGAAAGCAAGAGGCACATTTTGCGTTAAGTCATCGGCCCGATTTTTACGCACTTGATGTTAAAGATTGCAGAGGAATGAATAAGAGCCATCGACCTCGACAGACATTTTCGTGAAAACTAAACATCGTAACGTACTGCGGGTAGAAAAAATGCCCTACCAGACTTCAAACAAACGAAGATTTTGCATTGCGGAGTGGAAAATAGCGTTTTGAGGTCTCCAAAAAATTTCCCTCACCAACAAAACTCTTGCTTTATACATCCTTCATTACTACACAAACGATCTGCTGAAATACTTCATAGAGTGAGTTCTTGCACTGAATTTACAAAACGCTGCCATTTTTTCTGCCATTAAAGCAGTCACTCACCGCATTAGGAATACTTTCAAAAATGCAGAAGGCCAAGCTCTGTGCTTCACAAAAGGAGACAAAAAACGTCAAAACGGTGTCGCATGGAGATTAAGTGAACGAAGTTTTAAAAAACGCGACCAAGCTCAGCTTTGGAAGAACAATCGATGAAATCCAAAGGATATCTTGAACCCACTACACTGCAAACAGCGCCGCGAACTGAACAGCGGCAATCAAGTAACCGCGATAAAGCAAGCCTGGTCAAGCGGAATCAACAGGCTTGCCCATGGCAATGGGTTTGTCTCATCTACGGGACAGTGAGCATGGAAAACTGTCTCATGTCACATCTTAAGTAATTTAACGACATTTAACACCAGCAGGATATTTCTGAAGTTGAACGCCATTATTATATGCTCGCAGCACACTAAGTACAGTATTAAACGTAGCGACTCAGTGCCATGGCGTAGTGATGCGAGGGCCCGAAGAAAGGTCACTGGGCCCTTTGGATGCGACAAATTAGAAGAAGGGTCAATCAATTTTTATTGGTCCCCCTGAACAGGGGGTTTGTGGTGCTCCGTAAAGGTTATGTCATATTAGTAGTTTCGTGGGAATCCCACGGGACGGGACAAGAATAAGTATCCCATGGACAAGCCTGAAAATCACGTTAGCGGAATCGTGTCACCTCCCCTCTCAAATAACTGTTGCTCACTTGTATTTCTGGCCACACGAGGGGCATTTGACGAGCGTGCAGCCTGCAAACTGCGAACAATTCAATCTTTCCTGATACGGCTTCGGTTGTCTGCAAGTAAATAAGCAAACATAAAAGCAGGAGATCATGTTCGACGCTTTCAGAATTTTTCAGACGCTGCACTAAAAGACAGGAACTTTACCCCACGAGAACGAAGCTGCCCACCTGCTAAATTCGATCCATTTCTGCTGTTCGTTCTTGCTCAAGCACGAGTTTTCTGAGCAATCCACAACGCTGCCAGTGCTGTCGTCAAACGCCTGCAAAAAATTTTGCGACGAATGAAGCCAAGGAGAAAACGAACGGCACGCATCAATGTTGGTTGGAGATAATCGGTCAGAGCTAGGGGGATGGGGGGGCGAGGGGCAAAATTTTACCACGATAGCGCACCGCTTACGGATGTAATATGTAAAGAATACAGTGCCCTACTGCAAGTTCCAACATCGCCCGACAGTGTTATAGCGCCGATGGAGTAGCAACCTCTGTGCAGGCTCGAACGCTTTACAAACAACGTTACAAGTTTAGACAATGTTGAAGATGAAGGCATGCCGACATGGGCACCTTATCCAGTCGAGTGACGGTACCGATAGCAGCCATCAAGGCCCAGCTTGTGGAGCAGGCGTTGCCGTTAGTCCCGTAAATTTCGACCACTGTGAAATGGGACGTCGCGTAAGTGTCCGAGGAGCCGAATCACATTAAGTGGTTGCAAAATGTTATCGCTAATGTGGTTGACCCGCAAGCTTACACACATTATCTGTCAAGCAACACAAATGTAGCCCATGTCACGTTGTGAGGTGGTGGCCAGGTGGAGCACTCTATGCCACGCAGTGTTAAGGCACAAGTGCTGCGTTCACAGCGCCGGTTGTTCAAACGTGAGGTTGATGCCAGGCTTCTGAAGAACTAATTTCCAATAGTGAACCTACCCTTTAACAGTGCTGCTAATTGCTATATATATACCAAATTATCAAATTTGGCATATTTTTAAAGCGATATTTGATTTGGTCTGTACATGAAAAATTTGGTATGTTTTTGTCGGAGGATTTAGTTGAGTCTTTAAACCAAAATATTTGTTATTCTGCAAAGCGTAAACAGAAGAACCACATTGATCTTAAAGCTAGATAGTAAAGTGTCAGTTGTTTTGCTTAACATGGGAGTAAGCGTGCTTTTTGGGTAAGCGGAAAGAGACCGTGAGAGATGAGAAGTTTAGAAAAACTGAACTTAGCTCTAGATATGTGCTTTTAGTCAATGCCTTCAAAGGCTGGAAAGCTGCATAGGCTGGAAAGCTGCATATGAGAGTGGCGGAAGATGTAGAGAAGAGTGGCTGATAGAGCTTGCCTGGCTTGCAAAACAGGATTCTGCTGGTGCTGTGTATCCCGTTTGCTAACTGTGCAAAAAGTAAATTACAAACCGCAAAGCAGCTATCATACAGCATAATTATGCGAAGGACCACAAAAGAAATAAAAATGCAGTTGCAGGTGTTGGAAGGTTGAATTTTCCAGTGGTTAATAGCCTAACTCTGTCACAGCTGAAGCTCAAGACAAAGGTAGAAAATTGAGCTTGCAGCTTCTCTATGACGCCGCTGCTCAACAGCAACTGTTGACCATCTAAGTGAAGTAGTAAAAAAAACATGGCAAAGCAGCGTTAAATTTTAAGCTTTCTGTTACAGAAAAATTTGGTATTACTGTATTTGGTATAATTTTGTTGTAAGAAGAGCTGACAACCCTGCCCTTGAACTCCGCGTTCAACAGACAAGCGTAGTAAAGGCAATACAGTGCTTCCGGGGGGTTGAATAAAAACTGCCAGTGTTCTTCGGTGGCGTAATTAATGGAAATGTCTTTCGTTTTCGACCAGCCCATTGTCGTGTTTGTGTAACGTCTCCCCCATCATTTGGTCAGGGGGCTGGAAAAACAACTGTTTGCGATTTCAAACTGTTTTTGAATAACCCGATAGCCAACCATAAACGTGACACCAACAATAAAAAGCGTCTCCTTTGTAACTAACGCAAAGCCAAAACAACTATGCCAGTGCTTAAAAGGTATTGAACACGCTATTTTAATCCAAAAGTCATACGATGGCTAACAAAAATTGTTGGGAAATATTTTGCTAGTGGCTGCACATCAGTGCTGGCAGGCTGAGAGTTGGATTTCTAAACTGGCACTTGCAGTTTGTTTTCCGTCACGTGGATGTTCGAACGTCGGTTCTATGATGCAGGGTTCCGTGAAGACCGGTTGTCTCACAGAAGGCGAAGTGCAAGGGACTGAGGCGTACCTGACCTTCACATCAGCCTTTACACAAATCAAATCTCTAGCTTGACGTGGTGGCTCTGACCAATGTTCCCTCTAAGAAAATTTTACACGGAGCAAATGTTGGTTTTAGTCAGCACACAATCGCACAACCATGTAGACGCACAGCTAGTGAAGCGTTTCAAGCGTAAAAGGGCTATGCGGTATATATGCAATATCAAATTCGGAATTTTTCAAGTGCACGCGAATGAGATTTCACTGCGCGCATTTGCGCACCTTTGAGGGAACACTGGCAGGATGTATGTTCCCGAGCGCTCAGCTCAAAGCCTGGTTAAGTACATTGTGCTTTTCGAATTCCCTCTTGCAGTGCTTCCTTTAGCGCAGTGGTTCTCAAACTGTGGTACGCGTACCACAAGTGGTGCGTGAGTGCTTTTCAGGCGGTACGCGAGCAGCTTTCCTGTCACATTCGAAACGCTTTGTTAATTCGTTTCTGTGTTATGATTCGTTCGTGTGTTATACGAATGTTGCTAATTCGTTTGTGTGCTATATTAATGTTAAGTATATTTGAGCAAAGTACGTTCTTCCTAAACCAGGGGGTACACTCCAACATTAAAAAAACACCAGGTGGTATGCGATCTCAAAAAGTTTGAGAACCACCGCTCTAGCAGCAGTAACGAAATTGCCAAAAATGACGGGATGCGACAGCAAACAAACCAAAGTTACTACCGCTTGCATTTGCGGATGGTTTGGTTTGGGAATAAGTTGCGCGGAACGAGAGGTTTTCACATAGGTAAACAACAACTCTAGCAACGCGATTGTTGTTGCTAGGCAAAGAATCGCGATGACCAAAAGAAGAGATTATTGCCAACCAAGTCCATTACACCACCACCAAAATCGACGCACTGGCAATCAGAAAGCGACGATATACCGGCACAGAAAGGCAAGCTATACGATGAGATTTCTTACGCGCAGTTTGTTTTCACCTCGTTGCGACCGTCTTGATTTAAAAATAGGAAAGGGCAAAAACTCGGCATGTTTTTTCAACGAAGCGTCACCCGATCGTGCTGCGCATTCTCAGCGACCAAACCTCGACGACGCTGCCTTTCAAAAAAACGCATACCTGATGCACATGAGAGTGGGGGGATGTTTCTTCGCTTTCACCACATAGCGCGGCGTGATCCTCAATCGTCGCTTCACTGAAATGTTCTGAAATGCGCGCAAGTCAGAGGTGAGCGTGAGGATGGCCGGCATCCAACACACACACGCACGGACGAGCTGCTTCATACTTACCCATGCACAGAGGACACTGTACGAGACGAACCGATGCTGCGTGTGAACGGGGAAAGTCACGTCTGGGCATCTTGTATGGCGATTGGACAGAATCTGATGGATGTTGGGTAGTACTGCCAACACAACAACAGCCAATTTAACAAAGCACCGTAGCGGGGGGATCAAGCAAAAGTTTCTTGTGACGAGGTTCTTCGACACTGTTTTTTTTCGGTCATAGACCGAAAAGTTTTTAAAATGACCGAAAAAAAGTAAGTCATTTCGTTCAGAATGTTTGAAAATATAGGCTAAAAAACACTTTTATGGCGATTTTTAATACAAATGTGAGACAAATGACCGAAATGTTTCAGCGAAAAGAAAAAAAACAATCAACGCACGACCTGATCAATTCCGCACACGGGTTTGATAATTAGGGTCAATTACTCGAATTACCTAAAGTTTAGTCTGAACGAAGCGCTTGATTAAATGACACAGAACGCAATCCCTTTTTTCAAATCGCCGGAAACGTCCACGGACGAATGCACTTTAAACAAGAAAGATCGTAACTTCTTTCTTAACTTCCAAACACGAAAAGTTCATAAACTTTATGTGATTTTTGCGCGTATCACTGTACTTGAAAAAACATGTCCTGTGTACAGTGTTTAAGGTGTTTTGAGAGACCAAAACAGTCTCTCAAATTTTTTCGACGGTCTCAAAATACAGTAGAAACTCGCTTTACTACCATTATCAAAATCTTGCTTAACGACTATTTCGGCATTCAGATAAAATAGTTGCGGCTTTTAAAATGTCTTTGCGGTCAGCAAGGTCAAATCTTAAAAACAACCTTGCCCGTGTATCCCCGACCACACCACACTGCCGCTCACCAAAGTAGTTGATATGCTACACTGCAACAGGCCTCACTTGCTTTCAGGCTTCCTTTTCACTGCCAGGCTGCCACCATCGTTGTCTCCCTGGCGTCGCTTATGTCGTTCAGCAGCCAGGATGATTTCCACAAATCGCGATGTTACTTCTTTGAAATAGTTTCTCCCGCCCGTGTTTAACTTCACCCCGTGACTTTTCTCGAAGCGCTTTCTCAGGTCTGTCATACCAAGAGGTAATTGCATCAGAAAGATTACGAACATTCAGAAAAATACTCACACATGGAACAATCTTATTTGACACGTGATTCATTTAACACCGGAATGGTAGAAACTGATTTTATCGGTGGTGTGTGAATATTAAAGAGAGAAGAACCTCTTTACGATTGAAATGATATTTTCTGAGCAAGCTTGCTATGGTCAATGCCACTAGGAAACGTTCCCAGTCACTTGCTATTTTACTTTTACTGGCTGCGCCGACATTAGCGGTCAGCGGAACTACACCACAGATAAATAATTAACAAACGCCTTTTTTCTGATCAACTGACAACAGTCAACTTTTGCAGAGACAGTGTCCGCAACACGATGGAGAAGCTGGTTCCTGTGTGGTGGTTGCAAACAGTCATCAATAGGCGTCCGAAGGGGGGCCTTGGCACCCCCTCGATTTCGAAAATTTCAGCAAAAAAGGGTTGTGTTCTTAGTTTCGAGTGGGAAAAAAACGAATTTCACCACGTTTACCCCCCAGAAAAATTTTGGAAAAATCCCCTAGTAGCCCTCTGGAAAAAAAATATTCCGACGGCCATTAATCACCGCGTAATCACAAGCACGACTTAAAGCCGCGTAATTCGTGCATTGCGTGTCTCAGTACAAGCAATAAAAGCAAAAGCAGTTTGCGAGGCAGAAGATGCTAATTATTCTGGAAAATGGTGAGTTGCGTGCGGATAAGCACCAAAATGTAATCTTCAAGGACATGATTTTCAGAGTGGTGCAAAAAGTTTTTCAAAACTTTGGCTCTAAGATTAGTCTACGCGCCCAAGCAAAGCTTGTACGATAAAGCGCTTTTCGACGTTTCACCTCTCAGCCTGAGACTTGAAACATCGAAAGTGTCCATGTCCAAAGTGTTGAAGAAACGTTTTATGGCTTTTTTGAGCGACTTGATTTGCTTCTCGGTGTACTCTGGTTCGCTGGACTCCTGCCCATCAGCGCTTCTTAAACTGTCGTTTGCCACCA
>Ga0210059_1003619_pt1 | contig 24788 bp, 13 predicted proteins | sample Ectturendosymbi2_FD_188042 | JGI IMG/M metagenome (GOLD analysis project Ga0210059, IMG submission 188042) | Ecteinascidia turbinata endosymbiont from Florida, USA - Sample 2 (SPAdes) (version 2) | ecosystem: Host-associated > Tunicates > Ascidians > Unclassified | place: Key West, Florida...
TAGGACTGCTGGAGTGACTGGAAACGCCATTATAAACAGCCAGGGACAGGGCGACAATCCTGTATGTTCAACCAGAAATGAAATTTCGCAGCCCTCCCGGCCATTTTCACCACGAGCCGCCACTGATGCGGCCCTCTGGTTACCTTATATGTCCTCATGTGGCTCACGGAGCAAGTTGAATTTGAGACCCCTGGGTTATGTGATGATGTGTCGTTACTAAGAATCGAACGGTAGGAGAAAAAGGATCAAGATAGCCTTGACTACCGTTATTTCATGCAGGGCTTTTTTATCAGTTTTTGATAGGAGGGGCAGTATAAACCTCGAACTGACGGACCAGTAATGTTTGCTAGTCTGTCGTCGAATGTCATCTCTTACGTTTGTTTAAAGGTCTGTTTACTGAGATGGGGGAAATGGCTTGTCTGGAGAAAGGTGTAGGGACTGGGGAGCAATTGCCGCCCAGTAAGTGTGCTGAAAAAGCCATGATTTCAAGAATAACAATGAGATACTTCCGCACATTAGATTTGACCCAGATTTTTGAGAAAACATTTCATAAATTTGCTTACATCACAACCACATTTCTTGTTTTTTCTTGGCTAGCCTTCCAATATAGGGCTTCTAAAAACAAAAACTTAAAAGAATTAGAACTTTTAAAACTTTATACAAATTTTTAACTATAAAAAAGAACAGCTACAACTGTTTAACTCCTTTCAAATATTAATTTTTAATCAACAAAGTGCCGCGCGCCCCGCCATCCTGGCTACTAGCACTAGGGACGGATTTAGGGAGCGCGGGGCCCTCGGCCACCTTCGTTTTTGAGGCCCCACGCAGGTGTGACCTATTTGGTCGCTTGTTTCAAAAGCGTGAAAATATATCCCTCTTACGTGCAACGCCCCCTCAAAATTTTATCTTTCGTGGTGCCGACTTTGGTTCAACGATTGCCCTGGCTAAGATCTTTTACCGAAATTAAAGCGTTTCCTACATTCTTCTCAACAGCAAATGGCAATGCGATGTTTTCTGGGAAGTTACAGCTCTTTCGTGTAGTTGACAAGTTCTCTTCGTTAAATTTCCGTGATTTCTATCATTTTTTGTAGCTTTATTTTTTGGATATATGCGTTTTCATGCGGGATGGTGTTGCCACCATCGAAAATATCGTCTAGTTGTCAATCTGATTAGCTGTACGTAAACTGCTTTCCTATACTAAACACATATTTTCTGGACCAAAAAAGCACAATCCATTCAGTGGACACAGGATTTATTTATGCCGTTTTTAAGTTGCCATTTCCCACGCAACACGAAATATAGCGTTTTAATCCTCTACGGCTACGCTATACCCTGATGGTAAACCGCATGTAGACAATTTTTGCGCAACAAAGTATTTTCGCAACACCCCCAGCAAACTGCATGAAGTAAGCCCAATGTAGACACGTATTTCCAAGCAAAACTCGCGAGAAACTGTTCTAGCTGATTTACCTAATATCTATATCGAGAGCTGCAACAAGCAAGCTCCGTATACTGGCAATCTAATTGGAATAAACTAAACGTAGGATCCGCATCAAAAACGCCATAAATTTGCCTACTAAAGCTCACATATTTCAGAAACAGTGTAATTGACAAATCGCTTACTACTAGAGACCACTGTGCTACAGTGACTAGGGCTCTAGTATTTCAGAAATTACTATTGATATACTGCAAGCCTGCTACAACTTTGACAACTTAAACCCACCACTGATAAATTAAATAATGAAATTTTATGAAGCTTCAAAACTCTACAGAACAACAAGGTATTCTGTAGAACAGGGGCGTAACAAAAGGGGACATGTGCGCCAATGTAGCAAAATGACGTCACTTTCAATATTTCTTTAAATTCATGAGCAAAGCGAGGCGTTCGTGTTTTTGATCAGTGGCCACCCCAATCAAAATGTCTGGCTGCACCACTGCTCTGAGTCTTTCTGCAAGGCACATTTGAAACCGTTACCACAGGTAGCACTCACTAGCACAAGGAATTATATCCATCAAGAAGAGGGCAAATATATAATTATCCGTATCAACTGAATACCAAACGTTTGCCACCAACATATCCACCAGCTCACAGTCTATCACAATTTTTTTCTTGCCTTCAGGCAAGCGAAGCTGTCAAGTTTTCCGCGATGTAGTAACATCAGATTCTAACGCAAGACCGCCAGACACTGCAGACCTCTGAAGAAAAGCAGTATTGTCAATCTTATATTGCGTAACAAGCAATATTATGGTGTTGTTACTGTACTGATAAGTCTTGACGTTTGCATCTTCGCTCGTTTCAAAGTAAATTGTGGAGTTATGCCTCTGCGCAATTTCGCAAATTTTAAGTTGGTAATTAATTTTAAGTTAGTAATGAGTCGTCAAAGGAAGGAGTTGCGCGGAGCCCGAGGCCATGGCCTATGCGTAAATCCGTCACTGCTTCCACAACATCCCCCTACACTTTTCACGAGGAACACGGCCACATACTTTCCTTAAGTCGACGAAACATGTGTATACGTCTTTGGCATGCTCCAAGGATTTCTTGAAAGTTTGCTGGAGAGTAGAAATTTATTCTGTAGTGTTATGGTGCGACAAAAACCACACTGGTATCATCCAGCTTTCGTTTTCGCGACATCTTGGCATACACTCTTCCTGAGGACCCGTACTACGGTTGAGTGAACATGGTGACGTCGTCGAAACGCAAGCAATAAAGTTTTGTCCCCACGAGTTTTCTAGCAAACTCGGTCCCTGGCGTACTGTATGTTTTGACAAAGAAATTTCTCGAGTTACTTCTTTTGTTCTCTTTTCGATTAATGTTCAGTGTACGGTTGGATTAATCACTCCCCAATTGTATGTGGTTTCTTTTCTTTTGCTATTACAAAAGCAAAGCGATAGGATGCTTCCAATCCTAACGTGTCTTCAGAAACGAACCCTGATATAGGCAGAGTTCCTACAGCACGAAATCGAGTACAGTTGGTCTGCAAAGACACGTGGTTGTCATGTACGTATGTCTGGGATGGAGTGAAGCGAGCTTACAAAATTGACGGCCTCATCGAACCATTATCAGGCACTTTGGAGCAAAAGATGCTATGATCAAGTCGACCCGAAGTCTACGTATGATTCTAGATAAGTTATCTTCTTCGATATAATAACGGAGGATGTTGAAGCCTGCTTTGTTTCTCACGAATACTCATTTACTAAAAAGACCTCCACTGTGCTGGCTGTCCACTGCCTAGTCTATAGCATGCTGTGAAAAGAAAGAAAAATGGCGCAACAATCTGACCATTGTGAAAACAGTGAAATTTATTGCACAATAGAGGGCTTCGGAAATCGGACAAAGTTACAATCTTCCTTTTCGTAAAGTCCAAATGAAGCCGGAAACAGGAACAGTGTCGCGTGCATGAGGTGCCCAAATTTGTCTGGTAGCTCACATGTGTAAAGATGAACCAAAAAGGGAAAACTCATCACTGAGTACAACTCTGAGTCATAATAATCCAAGGTGCAACATGTCCAGTTTATTATACGTAAACCTTGGTTTTTGGCAACAGTGCTGTGAAGACTGACATGGAACCTCTCACCAACCTACGAACAAAACAATCCCAATTGCACTTTTGTGTTATCCTGTAACTAACTGGCCTAATAATCCAGTATATTACATTTTGTGAAAATTTATAAAAATTTACGTTTGCTCTAATTTATGACTCAGTAAATTTATCCCTGGGGGCAAATTTACTCCAGTTAAGAGACGCTGTCCTAAGCGAACTGTGTGCAGAATGAGGGAAAATTTCAAGAATGCAAATATGGAACCTCTTGAGAAAACTAAATTTAATACAACTTCAAGCTAAAACCTCAGGAAAACGCTAAAGCTCACACCTTCTATGCAACAACATTCAAGTGCTACGATGCACCGTCCCTGCAAACAAATATTAAACCTTAATAAGTACTGTAGGATTACGATGATAACGTTGTAGGAAACTAAACATTTATTACATTAAAAAAACAAGTTCTGACGCGACAAAATGCATTGAGATACAACGCGGGAGACTATGCAGCGTAGTCTCGGAACAAACGTACAAAATTTCTTGGAAATAAACTGCTGAACGTGTAAACGCGTCACACCAGCATCGGGAGCTTAAATCATTTTGCTGCATGATATGAATACAAATCCATGCGGAGCTCGTCCAACACAAAACCTTTCCGCAACTTCAAAAACCCTGTGGAACAGCACTCGCAGGGTCTTTTTATCTTGTCAGCTCCAGATTACCTTCGTGTTTTAGCGACAGAAAATTTGTATCAGCACAACGACACACGGACAAAGAGGACGATCTGCGGTGGCAAAGGGTTCGTAGCACTGCCAGCACAGAGTGGATCAGTTCAATTGCCAGAATAAACGCGAGTGAATCGAACCTAGCACAAAAGCCAACAATCAAAGAAAAATGTTAATGGTGTCGCCCGGCCAAACATACTTCTAAATACGTTCACATCAATGCAGGTGATGCCTTTTCAATCATATTTGGCTTTAAGTGGTAGAAAATTGTTCAATGAATTCGACTTGCTCTGCCTCTTGCTTTAGGAGAGACTCGTGTTGAATCCGCAGCCTGTAAAGAACGCAGCACAGTCAAGGTTTGTATTGTAACTCCATTTTTAAAAATGCTCATCCCAGAATGAAATACTTGGACGATGTTCACAGAGGCAACCCATCAAAATCAGCTGCGTAACTCACGTGACAGAATGATTGCTTTGTAAATGAGACATGCAGGACGCAAAGACGCTTTTGCTGAATTCGCCACTATAATATACAGACATTTTTTAGTCAATGCATTACTTATTTTTTCCTTGACATTAGCACACAGCACAGGGCAAAAGCGCGACCTCGTCTCCAATGAAACGGTGCGGGCCCTTGCCGGACAGCCCCTGGCCCCCTCTTTCGCTGCCCGCCGATGGGTCGGCTGGTATGGACATGTGCTTCGCATGCCACCGCACCATCCTTCTCGGGCTATCCTGGACTTCGAACCTGGCTTGTTCGGCTGGAAGCGACCCCGAGGAGCCCCACGCACCCGCTGGATTGACGTGGTCAGACGCGATCTTGACCAGCTCGGCTTGGTTCCAGCCGCAATTGAACCCCTCGCGCAGGACCGTGATGAATGGCGGGCTCTCGTGAATCTGGTTGGCTCTACGCACGACGCGCCGTGCACGAGACACGATGATGACGATGACAGGGCAAAATGAAGTGGTTTCGCAGCTAGAACATACGCTAACTAACTTTCGGCCAAACATTCCGCAAATCACATTGGACCAATGCCGAAAAGAATGCATTTTAGAGTGAGCTGTTCAGATATTATGCACAAACGAGTTGTTATTGTTGCAACGTCATCATACTGCCAAAAAAACGATACTTGCACTTTTTCGCCCTTTCAAAAGCCGCGCGGCTGCCTAGTTTGCTAAACGGTAGCGCAGACCCTGAAAACGTGACTGAAAAAAGGAAATAGAGATGAAGTCTTTCAACATTATTTAAATAAAGTTTTAAAAATCCTGTGTCACAAAGTCCCACTTAGCCAATGGTTTAACCTTTCTGACGCTGCGGCACAGTACAAAATCTAAACATTTTTGCGGCATCAATTCATGCAATCAATACAGAAAATATGCTTAAAATATAGGGGCGCGCATGATAAACTGTCGCGTCAAAATATTCCAAAATATTGGAAGCACACACAGGTTGAGAAACATTGCCTTGTGGACTCTTAGTTAGTACAGGGGTGACAAAACCTGCTCTATGTATGAGCCGCATATTGTAAAACCCAAGTTACAAAGAGTCGCAATATAAAAATCTAAAAACACGAATTTATTTGTAATCTACGCTTCTGTGACATCATCATTCTTTTTGAACGACTTGCAAAAGTATGCTGTACGGCAGGCTAGGTAGTAGGTACCACGGTACCATTTTACAAAATTTCAAAGAGCCGCATGCAGCTCGCGAGCCACAGTTTGGCCACCCCGGGTATAGTATTTTTGGAGTAGTCAATCATGTTTATGTTAGATAGGCCAAAGCCCGATATCATGCTAATTCTTACAAATTTAAAAAACATGCGTAATTTGCCAATGTTCGTTGTGTTTAAATCGGGAGTCCCACACATTTTCAAACACCATTTTCCATACTTTTTGATACTAAATGAAAAAGATTTAATGTTTTATACATCACTTATCTTCATGTTTCCAAAAAAACTGTCATCAGCAGTAAAGAACAAAATTTGAATAGACAAATGGGTGAGTTTGGAATTTCAATACTTTTTGCACATTTCGGCCAAATTCAATACTTTTTCTCAAGGTCTTGAAAACCGATTTCATTTCACAATTCAATACTTTCATTACCGCGTGGGAGCCCTGCTAATTCTAACACGAAGGCAGCGATAAAAATAAAAATTTGTCATCATACCTGAACATCATCAGGCATTATTAGGTCCAAGCAGTGTGAAATTTAATTTTAGCAAAGGAAGTGCGAAAAGCTAACACCGAACCACAATGTTATTTTTTAAAAACGTGATGTTAAACACCAAAGAAAAAACGAAGGCCACTTTGCAATTGAGCCCATTCATTCAAAAAAACCTTTAATATCAAACTACTTATGTCAGCCCTGACGGCGCGAACCGGGCCCGGTCTAATGCTTTCGCGTATAGGGTGCACATATATTTTTCATGAAACCACTGCTGCTGTACCACCGTGCATGTTGTATTTGATTCAATTTCAACCATGGTTGTAATGTACAATTTAATTAAAATGCTTATTAGAAATTCTAGCCGAGGTCATCCATTCACTTTCATTTAAACAAAAACAAACAACCAACTTACCTTTCCATCTGTGTCCTTTTCTCGACAATTAATGCTTGCAACTGCTGCTGTTGGGCCTCTCGTTGCTTTGCGATAGATTTTAAAAGATTACGGGAACCGATCGCCTACAAATTGATCATAGCAATACAATACCAAGTGACAACAAATTCAGCATAACACAAAAATTTGGTACATGGATTTCAAAATAAAATCGATTTACGAAAATCTGTGAAAAGAACAGCATTTCAGATCTTGGGACATGTGAGAAATATGACCAAATTAACAAAAGAGGGAAGAACAGCATTGAACAGATAGTTAAATATTAGAGCTCGACCGATAAGGCTTTTTTGGGCCGATACCGATGTTTTGCATTTTCACTGTCGATAATTTTGCATTGCTCAAACCATCATTGGAAGACATTACTTCACTGCGTACAACATGGAATTCTGTGCAAACCTGGGTCACTAAGACAGTCAACCACCACAGGTGTAACCTGATTGTTCGCAGGGAGTCATCTGCTCGGCTTACCGCGAAAAAACCCTGTGAGCGAATGTTGTGTCATATAGCCGTCGATTGGGACGATTGCGCAGCGGTCTGTATATTATGCACTGCTTGATGTGGTCGGAGAGGCCTGCGCGCCACAAGGAACAGGACATAGAATTTGAGGTTGTCAATCAGAGATGGAGTAGCAACTTGGGGTTCGGAACACTCCGATATGGTGATGTTGCCAATGTATCATCCAACCAATGTTCCCTCTAAGCCGAAAAAAACCGGCACTTTCGGCACCTTTTTTGGACGCCAGCCGACAATAATTTTGAAAATCGGCACTTGCATTTTTTATTTTTTGGACGCAATTTCCTTCACTGGAAAAATTTTCACAAAAGACAATTTAAATTTTTTTTTAAAGATGTACGGGAGATATTTTCACGATTGAAGCCGTTCTCACGTCACAGCATAGAATGTCCACGCGCATTTTGGGAATTCTCCGCTTGTAAATTTTATAAAGAAGTTGTGGGCGCATTTTCCCGATTTTTGCGTCTCAAAACAAAGCTATTTGCAATGAAGTTCAGATGCATTTTTTGAGTTATCCGCCTCCAAAGTTTACAAAAATGTTTTGGGCGCATTTTCCCGATTTTTGCGTGCAAAAACGAAGCTGTTTGCGTGAAGTTCAGACGCATTTTTGACGTTTTCGCCTTGCATGCTTTATATAAAATGTTCTGGGCGCAATTCCACGATTTGTGCGTCCAAAAACGAAGCTGTTTGCTGTGAAATTCAGACGCATTTTGGAAGTTCTATGCCTGCAAGTTTTACAGAAAAAGTTCTGGGCGCAATTCCTCGATTTTGTGTTAAAAAACGAAGCTGCTTGCTGTGAAGTTCAGACGCATTTTGGAAGCGTTGCGCTGGCAAGATTGATAAAAAAGTTGTGGGCGCGTTTTCACGATTTATGTGTGCGTAAACAAACATTCTTGACTTCAACATTTTGTGAAAATGCTTTGGCCACGTTCTATAATTTGCACGCCCACAAATCTTTGCTGGGTTGTTCGGGCAACAGATTTTATGAAATTTGACCTGAAGTAAGATGCCTGTCAAAATTAAGCAAAGTCGCTCATGGACGCCTTTAACCTAGCTTCTTGTGTTTTGAGTATAGTGCACCTAGTTTGAAGGACAGTAAAACTTGTTTTTGTCCGGTTTATCACGACTGTTATCAAGTTCCAGGTTCAGCTCATGTTGCATCACGCGGCTGGTACATGACTAAGGCCACAAAGTTTGACGGTAAAATTTCACGATCATTTGTGATGTATTATATATGAAAGCAAACAAGCCCGCAAGCGGCGGTAAGAATGATCATTGATAATTATAATTAATGTATAAACTTGGCGAGACATAGGTACGACGGACTTATTTCAAACAAACAGTCAACTTGCACATGCAGTAACTTCCTAATGGTGTCAGTGCTGGTTTGCGAAATTAGGCTGAAAAAACTACGTGTCCATCAAGTTAGTGTAAATAGTCGAAAAGCTGGAAGAAGAGGCTTCCATCAATCGATTCTGACATATCATATAAACCAATGTGTGCAGTTAAGACAAATATGCCTAAAATTTTAAGTGAGAAAATAGGCCAAAAATGGTTGTGCAGAGTGCTTTTCTATATCTGGATACTGTTTTCGATTTGTGGTGTTGCTTTCTCAAATAAACCTTTCAGGCAGTGGACTAGACATAAACTTAACTCATCCAACGTGGATGATTTGCAAGTGCTTTGATGTAGGCGACGGTTTTTGGAAGTGTGTAAACAAGATGTTTACTAATCGTTGATACCCCTACACCACAAGAAAAACTGCAGCTTGCCCGATAGTCGACACCTGAAGTTAACGTGTCATAGTTAAAAAAGACGTTTTGGACACATTTTGTAATTTTTGTTTATCACAAAATGGAAAAACCTGTTAACTGTTGTCGTTACTTTCAGATGTTTCACGAAAGGGCCTTATTTCTGGATTGTTCTGGTTTTCAAAAATGTTTTGAACATACTTTTGGGCGCATTATAAGTTTTTATTCTGACTGAAATGTTTTTTTGATGTATTTGGGCACACATCAATGATCTCCGCCGACGACAAAAGGCTAACGAAATTCTGCTCGGGCTCATTTTTATAAATTCATGACTGCAGCAGTCTGCTATTTGCACACTTTTCGCTTTCGGCGACCTCTGCCTTTTGTACATTTGGACTCATAAAAGGCAGGCTATATAAGAGTACATGCAGACTACGTGATTTGTCAAAATGATATATTCAGTAACAGTTCTGTGGTCGGGCACATTCTTATTTTCTCTGCTTTGATGTTGTAAAGTCATTACAACACCCTTTGTACAGTTACACACAAGAGTTTACGATAGGCCTACAAAAATATTCAAGTTTGTCTGCAACATGCAGGGGATCCAAAATTGATTTCTATGCCGTTCTAACAATTTTATGTAGTATTGAATGATCTAGGTCAGCGGTGGGCAATTAGTGGCTCGCAGGCCATGGCCCGCCATAGCACTTTCAGTGGCCTGCGGAAGCAATTACGGAAAAAATTTTAATCAGAAAATACCTCCCACTTAAAATAAATGTCAGTGCTGAGGATAACTTGAACTAAGACTTGCTTCTATTTCCATTAGAAGGTACGGCCCTCCGCTGAACATGGCCTTCTCAAAGTGGCCCCCGAGTTAAAGTATATGCCCACCCTTGATCTACGTTATCCATGCAGCAAAACAACTATTTCAGAAGTCTTTAAAGAAGGTCTGTTTGAATATCGATTTAATTATCTTTGATCAACGCTACTACATAAAAAGTTACTGTATATCTAACGTTTGACCATTACCTCTGCTGCATTACTTAGGATTATACAGGAACAGTGACGTGGCTGAATTGCAGTGTAGCGTTTTGGTCAAAAGAAAAACAATTCCTGCACATGGTGGATTGCATTTGTGCAATGTTCAAAAACACATTTAACTTCACAACATTTATCAAGAGACATGGCACGTAGATGCTAGTTGTTTTCATAGAATCTTATAACAATTTTGATACAACCTAGAATTAAAGTATTTGTAAAAGAAGCTTTTTTTCTAACTTTTTAGAATATATGTCGTGCATGAGCACTTAAAATCTAAGCCACCTGAAAATTTTTACCTTAAGCAATGAAACAACAAAGGTTTGTTGGTGGTGGAGTCACTGTCTAAATCTGACAAACACTTTCAATTAATTTTTGGAATTTTTTACAACTTTGCATGCAGATGTAACTAAATATTTTAAGTACATGTGTAGGCGACGGCGTTAGCCGTTAATTACGTAGTAGTTGTTTTCATTCTCGTGGCATAGCTGGTGGGCTAGGAATGTTTGTTGCTTAGGCTATTTCAGATAGTGCTAACCAACACACTGTTAACTCAGTCATACTTCAGATAGTACGCTGCAAACCATTTTCAGATTTCGGACGCAGGATTTAGCTGCTAGCCCAAAATCAATCTGGGAAAAAGAGACAAAGTAAAATTCCTTTGTTGTTTGAAAATCGCTTTTATGCTCTTTTCCAGAAACCTGTCAAATGATATTTTTGGAGGGGTCATCAGTTCATATTTTGTGTACACAGCTGTATTACATTTGCTTTGAGTTTTAGATGGGGGTTGTTGGGCTAGAATGGATTGCTGTAATGGTCGCAGTACAAAAAAGGTGGAAAACCACTAGCTTAGTGTGACAGTAAGCAATGCAGAACAAAGAGAAGAACAGTCTATCAGGACTGTACGCAGGACAACCCCTGAGAGAAAAGGTTCACATTTGGCTAGGAAGTTGCATGCAGCTAATTTCATTTATTGCCTCTGTGATGACTCTTTGTTGGTTTATCAGAAAATCTTGTGTGTGTACGTGTTGGAAAAAGTGAAGACCATTTTCCATTTTTTTAGTCATTCACCAACAGTGGTTGATGAAAAGTATTTTGGTTGAAAATGGATGCATTTTAGGAAAATCTACAAAGGGCGCCTAAGTTTCTTTTGATCTTGACGGCACTTTTTGGACACCAGCCGACTTACAAAAATCTTAGAGGTAACACTGCATCCAACCGATATGATACATCGGCAACAACACCATATCGACTCGGTATGGGTATGCCAATGCATCTGAGCTCTAGTTAACAGCACATGCCTTTCATAAATTCTTGGAGCAAGTGCTGTGACACACATGTAAAACACACCAATTAAGAATGATCAATGCCTCATGGCAATTCACCCTCTAGTTGCAGAAATAGGAACACGTCATGGAAATCGCAAAAGTTATTGACAAATCACCATACTCAAGTGAACAGATCACAACACAACAGTTTTTCTAAAAATATATTCTAATCAATGTTATTTAATATATCTTATCAGCCGACATAGAACAAAACACAAGTGATCACCCAATCAGCATCCATAAATCATACATAGGACCAAGGTTCCTGTCCTGCAATGCATTGCTGGTTGACATACGCTATTCTGTTTGCTATAATAACATGTAGTATGGAACTCAATTCAAAGAGCCTACCTTCATTTTTTCCTTTTCAACTTCTTTAGCCAGTTCATTTGTCATGTCAATAAAACTTCCAACAATTTTTTGGAACTCATTAATTTCTGAAAAAAAGCAAAATAATGACTTGTGCTTTATAAATAATGATAAATAATGCGCTAAGTATACCCAGGCAACCATACAAAAAAGTTTCAAACTGCATATTACAATCTGTAATTTGAATGAAAACAAAAATTTGAAATCTTAGTTTAACAGGACATGATATATCATTGCATACTAAAAATTGTGTAACTTAAATATGTATGAAATGAACCACAGAAGTTAGCAATTTAAGTTATTGACTGTAAAATATTCACTTTGGTTCCTTGAGTTCTCAGACAAAAGTTTTATGCAGAAATTGAAGAGACTCATAATACATGATAAAAATAAGTATGTACCAGGATTCTCTTACATCTGGAAATCTGAATTTCTTTCCAATTCTGGCATGACATAAATTATTTTAGCCCGCTGACCTATGGTAGTTCAAAGCAGACACAGAAAGTAAGCCAAGAGAAGTATCTCTTGTTCCTTGACGTAGTTTTCTTTCCTATTTTCCTTAGGAAAATAAAGGTAAAATTTAAAAATAAAATTAATGAATTTTTGCGGTTTGTCAGCATTATTCCACAATTCATGTGGCCCGTGATAGTAAATAGGTTCCCCATCCCTGCTTTATGTTCTGAGAGCACATAAGTTTGAAAAATTAGTTCATCATACAGCACTTGTGCTCGTTGTGTGAACTGATATATATTTTAAGGTATATCCATAAAGGTAGAAAAAAAAATTGTCCTCAAGTTATATTCACTAGTAGTTGTGCTGCCAGAATCTGCTCAGGTAAGGTTGAACCAATGAAAGTAAAAACCCTAAAACGATGAAGAATTGCTATTGGAATAACCAAAGAAGTCCACTTGTGCACTGCACAAACAATTGAATATACTCACCATATACAGCAAGCAGAAGTGCTATAAAATCCACATTTCTGAAAGGCAAACAAGTAGAACACTGCCTATCAATATGAATCCTTTCCCAGCAACAAATCAGACACTAAAGATGTTATATATTTCGCTTACAAGGTAGGCATCATCAGCTCTTATTCATATAGAAACAAGCAGAGTTGTACCTTTAGTCAGGAAAATTTGAAAAATGATTGGCATAAGTTCTGCATAACTATCCATGTGTGGTTGCCCGTCCTACACATCCCAGGATCACTTTTAAAAATTACAAGCATAGTCTACAACCACCTCAAACCACAGATAAACTTTACAGCTATCAGGTATGTTTTTAGCTGAAGACCCTCTGTCAATTTAGACAGACATTAAAGTCTGGCTGACACATTTCAGTTGTAACAAAGTCTTCAATAGTGCTCTTGTTGATGGGGTGGTTTTTATGCATTGACGTAAGACCCAAGCAAGTGAGACATTCACACATTCACTTTCTATGGTTGTTCTCATGTTTTCAAGCACGGCAGTGCGTTGAAACTTTATTTGGCAGCTGGCTGTTGAAACAGGAAGTGGGACTAGTGCTTGAAGGAGAGTACAACAGTGCTTCCATTGCTCTTGACAGTTGCTTTTCTTCTGCACCTTCCCATATTTGGCACATCATTTGATTTCTGCTGAAACCATGACAGGGCTGTCTACATCTTCATGGCATTTGGTCAGCAAATGGCTAATCTGATCACAAACTAGCGAAACTTTAGAAGCTCCACAGCAAAGTGCATGTTGCTCACTGGTCTTTAAACCTGCTTTATGCTTCAGATATAAACTGATACATACAAACAACATACACAGAGTGGCTAAAAACCTTTCAGGGTGGTTGGTTAAGAAATTGTTTCTGCAATTTTGCTCACTGTTTTAGTGTGATAGCAACACCAAGTTTATTGCACAGAAGCAATTATTTCTTCAAAAATATGCTTGAAAACATTTTAGAATCAAGTTTTTCCTTCCACATAGATGAAAACACAGTCTGAAAGCTCATTTGCTTTATAATTACAACATTTTCTTATCAATAACGGCATAAATTTGTTCAATGACATACAGAGAAACCAAAAATTATGAAGTGCAAATGGAATTGATCAGTTGTAATGCATTGTCACTTTGGATTGTACAGTTTCACTGGTCTGAGATTTGTCCAAATTTTTGTAATTGTTGACAACAGTTTTACCAATGTGGTAACAGAATCATGTTTTTTTTACCCAGGAGTTTTGCACAGAGGTATAGAGTTTGCTTTTTCAACCAAATGTTGGTATTTCTGTTTGATTGAAATTTCACAGAACAAGGAATCAAATGAAATAGAAGAACTTCTGTCTCTACATTCTATGAAGGATATATACTACAACGGGTGCTGATATTTTTGCTGCAGTGCTTAAAGCTTTTTAAAAATTTGGAATGCACCTAACCACTGTCGATTTTTCACAATTTTTCAAAATTGATTTTTCACTGCATCATTCACCAACAAAATATGTCCTTGGGCTGATCACCAAGAGAGAAGTTTTATTAGAACATTGGCAGCTCCAGAAGTTTTCAGACTATCAACACAACAGACAGATCAAGATCTGTTGTACTTTTCTGAAACCTATCCCACTTATGATGTAACCCACAAAAACCTGAAATCTAAAATTTCCCAATTTTAAAAAAATCCAAACTAGAATACTTGCCATCTCTTTTGAGTGTTTGAACAGCTCTCTAGCGCAATCTGCAAAAAATTATGGAGTTGCAAAGTGGCGGTAAAAATGGCTCATATGGGTATTAAAGGTAGAAACAACCTGGAACTGAAAGTGTTAAATTCATATAGAACTTTGTATTAACAATAGAAATTCTTACTGGTCAAAAATTACTGACCTGCATGAAGAGGTTTTCGGTTGTGTTGATTTAGTTTATTTGCAAAAAAATGGTTTCAGCGTTTTTACAAATATGAATAAAGTGGTTCAGAGTTTAAGTTTGTTTGCAAAAAAGTGTTTTTTTCACATCAGTCATTCGTGAAAAAGCGTGATGGTTGAGTGACGTCAAGTTGACAAAATGCCATGCGAAAAAAACTAAAAAAGAGAAAATTAGTTTGCTGTTTACTTTCTGTTATGACCATGCCAGTTCACCTGCACTTGGCATTTGCTTTATCCAGACCCTGTTGCTCCACAAGTAAGCATTGCAGTTTTTAAAGGTGTTGCCAATCTTCTGTGGCTAGACAGCTGATTTTCTAACCCACAGAGCTTGACACATGCAACTGTGACAGTGGACCGATCAGGCTATTCGCATATGGCCTGGCATAGCTGCATGGTTGCACACCCCTGTGCAATACTATTACATTTAGCACAACTGTCACATACGCAATGTTGTTATCAGATCTCTTGACATGATGTGGGGTTTACGATGGGGGATCCTTTGTGTAGTATTTCACATTGATCCTGTTTATTAAAAAGACAGTGCCCATAGGTCTATCAGCAGACCTTCATTTTTGTCTATCAGCAGACCTTCATCAACTTATTCATCTGCCACCTGTAACGTGACACTAACATATGAGTATGCAGTGGACTGCACTATGCTTGGTAGAAACATACCAGACCTAACCCATAAACCTAAACTTTATATCTGAATACAAAAGTTTGGAAGCTTTGGAAAAAAGCAAAGAAAATCCAGTCCCATGAAAAGTGCAATAACTACTGTAATTTACTACCAAAACGAGAGTAATTTACTACCAAAAGGCATCATGGTGACAGCCAAACTTTCTTCTTTTTAGCCAGTTCTTCAAACCACTGCCAGGCCACACTTGATCTCAAGGCAGGTGTTGAGCAGCCATTCGATTGTTGCAGCGTCAGGTCGTGCAATCCATGAGGTCGATGGATTGGACATCAGAATACCATATTGTCAACAGTTTGTTTTTCTGTACAACACTCACAGGCTGCAGAGGAGGCCATACCCCATCTGTAAAGGAGTGGAAATGTCTGACACCAGTGTGGAGGCGGTTAAGCCGAAACCACGCCATTCTTGGAAGGGGCATTCTGAGAGGGTGGGTGCCGGTGATGAAAGCACAGAGTCTTGTAGGGTTGTCCAACCACTCCACATCCATTGGCGATGCGCCCAGTGTGCTGCACATAAGATGTTGTTAGACAAACTGATGAGTTGTTGTGCGGCGCGTACAAATGGGTGTCTCGATTTGAGGTGCCATACATTTGCACTCTGTGGACAAGTGAGCACTGAGTGGAGCAAGTGTCCAGGCTCCATGGGATGGCATGCTAGTGATAGCGTGACTCCTTTGTGATGAAGCTCAGCAGGTTGGATGCCTGCAAGAATAAGGTTGTCTGGTGGTGTAGAATGCAGGCATCCAGTCACAATTCAATAGGCATCGTTGATGGTGGGGTCAATAAGGCAGGTGTGAGCACTGCAGCACCAGGCAGGGGAGTGCAGTACTCTGCGGTTGAATGGGGAGGATGACAGGTACCTTCATGGGGCCTTTCCTATGGTATTGCTTGAAATGTTAATCAAACCTGTCTCTACAAAAGCAACCACTGCTACCTGTACTAGATGTGTTCAGAGTGGGCTGGATAAGGAAACACCTCCGTGCAAAGCACAGCGGCGGAGATACTGCCGAAGATGACCTAAGACCCAGCATACTTCAGCTGAACACCGACAGGTTCACTGCAAACAAGAGCCCAATCGAAAACCATAGGCACAGTGGACGTTGACACGTCTGCTTAACTACCACAACCGTGCCACTAGCATGACAAACTCATTGTTATATTCTAACCTTGTCACTGCCGGTGGACCTATAGCCACTTCCTTAGGAAGCCGCAATAATTTCATTTGTTTAAAACTTGTTTTCTTCTTTGAAAGAATAATTGTTTCTTTGAGTTTCTGCATTTTTTGTGTTTAAACAATACAATGTTTTTGGGCATTTAAAAAATGAGTGTCTTTGACAAACAACTTTGTGTATTTCTTATGCGCAAGGTCTTTCAAAGGTGGATTTTATTTTTGGCTATGACAATTCGGTCAATTTTTCCATGATAGTAGTGTTGCAACCTCTCCCTTGGTGTTGCACTGAATGCACGGTTTACCACGAACGGAATGTGCATGAAGAACAACAGCCATATATAAGTGGCACGAACAAGCAATAATAGAGTGATTGCGGCACATGATCTCTACTGTTGCTTTCTGACATAGTGTGAAGCTTTGCGCATATGCCGCTCGGGCTTTCTGATCGCAACAGCAGTAAAACTCGCCAAAACAATATTCATTACCTTACCTTTTAATAGATTATGACCAAACTGACTTAAATTTTTTGTTAACTTCAAAAAAATTTCGTCTATCTGTCATGACTGAAAAAATAAAGCCAAGTTGCTGCAGCTTCTTTTATTTTCATAGCATTTCCTCTAAACTACCTCATTGATTTTATACTTATATTACTTGCAATGGCTGATCACTATAAGCTGAAAGAATTTTGTGATTGTATTATATCTGTTTTTCATTTTGGCATAATTTCACTAAACACAATACAACTGTCAAGTGAACTTATGGCAAATACAGAAATCTGTATGTAAAGAAGGTGGGAGAGCAAATTTTTCAACAATGCAGCATTTAACAAAATTTGGAAATACAGTATGATAATGCTGAAACGATTAACAACGCAGAAACTACTTTTTAAGCTTAATCATTATCACGAAGGGTTACTTACTAGACACAAATTCGTGACACTCTTCCTTTAATTCGGTAGTTTGCTGAGCCGCTTCTGGTTCGAGCACACGCAGCTTGTTTAAGTCATCAAAGTGCAATCCGGCTTTAGTGAGAGTATCTTCAGAGGCCATATTGAACACAACAGCAAAAAGAACTCTGAAAAACGGATTGCGTTACGAAAATTGACTGGGCACAAGTCAATACAGACTGTAAATGTGACAGAACATACACGAATTCAAGAATAAACTGAAGAACCTCGCATTCTTTTCTTTCGCAAAAGCAAACGCATAGCAGTGCTTCCTGCAAAACAATTAATCGGATAAATCCTAAAAAAGAAAAGCAAGGTACGAGACTGAGTCAAGTAGTTCGATTAGCGAGAAATACATATGATAATACATTAACAAAGACTTTTCCGCTCTTTCCCGAACAAGTGTCACTTTTGCAGTAACTTCTTTTCTGAAAATCTGAGCCGAAATCCAAAACTTTTTCGAAGTTAATACTGGAAAAGAAAAAGCTTCTTATTAGTTTTTTCGTTTATGTCTTTGTTAAATGATGCACATTTCAGAGGTGTACAGGAGCAGGAGTGTCGGAGTAGACTCCGGCCGGCCGGAGTCTCAACGATTTTCGAAAATAGGAGTAGAGCCGGAGTTGATGTTTTTAAGGAAGGGTCGGACTGTAGCCGGTGTCAGTTTTTCAATAAGAAGTTACTTTAATAAAAGTCTTCGCTCAACTGTTGTAAAGTAAAAATGACACCAACGTTTCAGCCAACTGACAGCAGGCTTTCATCAGGGCAAATGGCGACTCGAGCAGGGGAGCATTGAAATCCACTAAACGCGTGTAATTGAATGACGTGGTGATAACACTGATTACGTTGAAGAGGCACATTAGATAAGGGAGAACAGATAAAGCGGTATAAAATAACAGCAAGGTAAAATAAGATAAAAAGATAAAATGCAGATAAAATAACATCAATAAAAACAAACTGTGCGTTGAGTCTAAAAAACGAATCAAAACATAATATCATATCAAGTCAGTCACAGCCAAATGTCGCTTTACAGATATTTGGGAAAAGGTCTGAACTTTGTTTGTTAATGACGTTAGGCGTGGAATTAATAAAAAATGATTCAATAAAACGTCTTTTTCTAAAATCGTTCTCAAAAGCAACAATCTGAGTTTTTGACCAGTTCATTCGGTGATCCAATTCTAATGTGTGTTTAGCAAGGGCACTCTTTTCTGGATGAAAGTGTTTTATATAGTTAATGTGCTCTTTTTTACGTGTGTTGAATGACCTTTTTGTTTCTCCAAAGTACTTTTGGTCGCAATTACCACACGGTACGCAATATACCGCGCCTTGACGTTCAAAAGGGTGGACAGGATCTTTTCCATTTCGAAGTTTGTCGCCAATTGTTCGCATCGGTTTAAAAAACGCTTTGATTTTGTGATCACTTGGCATCTTTGCAGCTTTTCTGATAATCCACGATAATATGGTAGTACCACTGAGGATCGGTTCGCTGTCGTTTTCTTGGCGTTGTTCGAAATTGGTGATAGAGTCGTTAATGCAGACGGATAACCACTGTTCTTGAGCGCTAGTTGAACGCGATTGATCTCTTCTTTGTAGTTGGCTTCACTGGAGGTCAGACGTTCTGCTCTGCATAGTAATGTTTTAATAACTGCTCTTTTATGTTGTAGAGGATGGTCTGATCGAAAATTCAGATATCGGTCTGTGTGAGTTGGTTTTCTGTAAACAGTATAGTCCAAATAGCCGGTATTTTCACGGGTTAGTTTCACATCCAGGAACGCCAGAACTCCATCACTTTCTGTTTCTTTTGTAAATTGAACAGTAGGTTCAATGCTATTTAAAAAATTGAAAAATTGCTGCAAATACTCCCGTTTTATGACAACAAACGTGTCGTCTACATAACGTTTCCAAACTTTAGGTGGGTGGTGGAATTCTGACATTGCTTTATTTTCAATGTCTTCCATAACTAAATTCGCCAAAATGGGTGACACTGGTGAACCCATAGGTGTCCCAAATATTTGTTTAAAGTACTTTCCTCGGAATGCAAAATATGATGATTGCATACAAATATCCAATCCCTCGCAAACGTCTTGTATCAACCAATTTGTACGTTCTTGAAAGTCGTTACATTCTGTCAGTCTTTTCTTGGCTATTTCTACTGCTAAAGTTGTTGGGATATTTATGAACAATGATACGACGTCAAAAGACACTAAAATTTCATCGTCTTCCAATCGCAAGTTGGTAATGGATTCAACGAAATCACTTGAATTACGTACATGAAATTCCGTGTTGCCAACCAGTGGTGCTAAAATATTGACAATCTTTTTAGACAAGGCATATTTTGGCGAACCGATAAAAGACACAATAGGACGTAGTGGAATATCAGGTTTGTGGACTTTAGGTTGTATAACCTCGGTGCATGAACATCCGAGCTTTTTAAGTTGAAGCATTCACCTTGTGTAATTTTTTGGTTATCTAAAAGCCTTGAGATGAACTTGTTCAACAGTTTTTCAGTTTTTGCAGTCGGATCTCGTTTAAGATTTTCATACGTTTCATCATTGCTTAGCATTTTAACGAGTTTCTCGTCATAATCTTGTTTCTTCATAATAACTGTCATGTTCCCTTTATCCGCCTTTATAAACAATATATCTGACAATGAACGAAGTTCTTTAATCGCCTTTAACTCACATGGTCACGAATTGCATTCAATGGAGTTATGACGCTTTAAGATGGAGGTGACTTTACTTGGGACAATATCAGCTTCACCTGGTGGTAGTTTCCAAATACCTTGTTCCACAGACGCAAGAATTTGGTGTTTGTTAATGTGCTTTGGTGTTATAACAAAGTTAAGGCCAAGTTGAAGTACAGAGATTTGGGCTTTGGTAAGCTGGACACTGGAGAGCAGGAAATAAAAGCAGGAAAAAGTTACAGAAAAGCAAACTCTTTAAACTTAAAAAGTACTACTTGTTAGATGGCCACCCTCTGCACATTAAATGAAAAACCCTCAAATCAGGGTTGATAATTTTTTTTAATAAAAAAAAATATCCAATTTTTTAAATTTTTTAAAAAAAACATGATTTTTATCAACCCTGGTGGTCGTGATGCTGTTTTACAGGGATCGGTAGTTGTACGAAGGTATTGAAAAATGCCACATAGCGCCTATTTGTTGTTGTGAAAAGTAGCTATTGAGACTGCGATGAATTTTGCCTCTTCAAATATGGTTACCCTAAGATAGAGCCTTCAGCAATGACGTACTGATGAACCAATGAAGAAGCTTATTTTGAGACTTTCTCAAAATGAAAATTGACGTGCGAGATATTAAAAAAGAAAATTTGTTACACATTCTGCCGTAGATCATCAAGTACAGTTAAAAAAATCGTTTCTATATGTATATTTGAAGTATTTCGTTGGATTTGGATTGCTGTGATATCAATTAATTTGCAATATTTACCAATAAATGTCTTTTGCAGTAAAAACTTTGCAAGGCGGAAAAAATGTGTAGGCCAGTAAATGTGTCTTGAAATTTCGTAACTTTTACCCTCGGCTTAAGACCTTCACTGAGCTTTGTGTAATGCTGGAAATGTGCCTGTGCTTTACCGATTTGATCATTTAAACTATTTTCAGCAGCACTTCGCCAACCTTTGCAATTGTTGGAGACGATGAAGAGGTTCTGAAAGATGCCCTAGTATTTTCTGGTATGTGTTCTGAACGCAAATTATTATTTTAATGTTGTTAGCATTATTACAAATTTACTGCTGTTCTATTGTCGTACTTCAAATTCTGCTTTTCAAAAAAATTGAACCGACAAAGGTTAAATGAACAGGAATTTTATAGCATCTTGTAAGTTAACTGCTGTCCACAAAGAAAGAAAATGTTACTGTGTCTTAGGAATAGCTACATTGCAAAATTCGATTTTACAACAAAAGTATCATTGATAGCAGTCGAAAGCAACCATTATTTTTGTTTTTACTACCGAAAGCATATATTCTTTGATAGATGGATGCATTCCAAGCGCGGTGTTTGTAATCGCTTGAATGTTATCTTGTGTACAGCGTTGGTTTCTTATTGCTTGTGTTTTCCTGCTTCGTAACAAAATTTGTTCTTTTTCAACTGTATTTTCTAAGTAATGAACCAATTTGTGTTTCTTTTGACTGAACTTGTCACGAACGCTTTGAGATCTGCTACGTGACATCAACTTTTGACAGATGTAAACCTCACATCACAAATGTGTACAGTTTTTCCTATTCGTAAAATGCATTCATTGGTGAAATAGATGTTACTTTTTAACAAGCTAACATTGACTGTTTTTTGATATCAGCATGTCAGCTGTACACTGGACTTAAAGCAAAATGTTTTGAACAAGCAAGTTCTTCCATAACGTTGCCTAATGATATTTCTGTGTCTGTGTTGCCAACTGCGGTAAATGAAGCAAGCGATGATGATGTGAAATTCGAAACATTGCTGCCGGTAAAATTTATGATTACCAAACATTTGTTTAAAATCGATATCTTCAATTAAAACATTCCCTTCAAAATCTGTAAGAGTTGTATAGTTTTAAAAAGTTTCTATGAAATTGTTTTCGAACAGATTACGAACACTTGGCCGAAAATGCAGCCAGAAGACCAATCTTGACTTACAGGAAAAAAAGAAAATCTCAAATGGAAATTCTAAGCATGAATAACATATTCATTAACGAACAAAATTCGAAAGCAGTGAATTACAGAAAGATCAAAGAAATGTTTCGAGTTTCAAGAGAAGAAACTAAACGTTGGCATGGTTTAAAAAAACGCTCAGAAAAAAATGTTTCAGATGAAAATACCACTTTGAGGCAAAGTCAATTGTTTCAAGAACCTTTTCGTGAAATTATGTCTGAGACGCAAAAGAAAATATGGTTTGGCCAAAGACTCTATTGCCTGAAGCTGGAAACCGTCGAAGAAAATTGTCGAAAAGTTGTAAAAAACACGTCAGGTATAAAAGTGCGTCATTACTCTTCTGAAAAAAAAATTGTTTGCGGCCAACTGTTCAGAACGACTGTTTCACAAACTAAAATAATGCCCAACTTGAGAAGTACCACATTCGGTCAAAAGAGAGATCGCGAACCTATTGGACAATGCTCACTGGCCAATTCTACGTTGGTGAAGGATATGAGTACTACTGAACACAAAAAACGATTGCATTGTGATAAGTGTGGAAAATTGTTTGCGATCTCTTACTTTACCAGGCACCTGCAAACGCACACTGGAGAAAAACGTTTTCGTTGCCAGGATTGTGGAAAAACGTTTTCCAGTGATGCCGGTTTGATCAGGCACTTGCGAACACACACTGGGGAAAAACCGTTTGGCTGCAAGGAGTGCGGAAAAAAATTTTCCAGATCTGACCACTTGACCAGGCACGTGCGTACTCACTCTACGGAAAAAGTTGCTTGCCAGGAGTGTGGTGAAACGTTTTCCCATGCCGTCAACTTGAGCAAGCATATGCGAAAACACGCTGAGGAAAAGCTTCGTTGCCAGCAGTTTTCCGACGCTGGCATTTTGCGAACACATTCTGGGAAAGGACCGTTTTGGTGCAAGCATTGTGGAAAAAAGTTTGCTAAAAACGTTTGTTTGAAAAAGCACATGCGAACACACACTGGGGAAAGGCGTTTTTGTTGTCAGGAGTGTGGAAAAAAATTTTCCGATGGTTATAACTTGATCAGGCACTTGAGAACACACACTGGGGAAAAACCGTTTGGTTGCAAGGAGTGTGGAAAAAAATTTTCCGATGGTGCCAACTTGACCAGGCACATGCGAACACACACTGGGGAAAAGCCGTTTGGTTGCAAGGAGTGTGGAAAAAAATTTTCCGATTGCAGCTCTTTGCGATTGCATATGCGAATACACACTGGGGAAAAACAATTTTGTTGTCAGTACTGCGGCAAAACATTTTCCCGGGCCAATATGTTAAATAGGCACGTACGCAGACACACTGGTGAAAAGCCGCATTGTTGCCAAATATGCGGAGAAAGATTTTCCCGAGCCGATATTTTAGATTTGCACATGCGAACCCATACTGGGGAAAAACCGTTTCGTTGCGACGAGTGTGGAAAAACATTTTCCCATTCCTCTAGTTTGATTTCACACGCGCGAGTACATAGACGCTGGAGAAAAGCTGTTCAGTTGCAGCGAGTTTGAAAAAAACGTGCCGCACTTCGCTGGCATGGTCTCATTCTTAAACCACCACATGAGTAGTCTTACAATGAACATACAGGTGCGTTGCGCATAATTAGTTTTGTGAACAATAGGTTGTGGTTAGTTTTGGGAAACGCCGTTTAGACTACTGCCACACTGCAATAAGCAGTCTTACAACGCACAAGCTGGGTTAGAATATTGCCAAACTCCAATTAATACTTTGTTTATTATATCAGCTGCTGCGAATGCTTATGAAAGCAAGCCCGCGGCACTTCGGCTGGTTTCTTTTGCTGTACTTGGTGCAAATTCACGCATGGAACGAAAAGTGACGGCTTTCATGTTGTGGCTTAAACCCAAACTGTTTGTCAGTGGCAGCAACAAATATCGAAATGCGGAATGTTATGTAATACTCACGTAGTGCCAGAGTTTTATATTTGTTCAACATGTCAAGTGCGAGAATTGCGTAAACGATTAAATTTATATGTTAAAATTGTCAAGTGCTGAAATTTGAAGACTACCATTTGTATGAAATGTTTCGCGTATTTCATGTATTTGTGTCTTGTACATGCAAGTGCACCTTGTGTAAAGACCAATATTATAATGGCAGTGGTTCAGGGCAGAGATGTTCTGAGTTACGTTTTTTGAATCCCTGATCCAAGAGATTGGAATCCTGAACCTAGTCCGATGCCTGTTCGCAACAAAATTATTAAGTCCAAACAATTGACTAATCTGCTTCTGTTTCTGAAAAGCAAGGCTTTGATAAATACCAAACATGGTACTGTAGCGCCTTTGGCTTCACTGCTGAAACTTGCGTGTTCCGTTGCAATTATCTGTTTACGCATCAACTCTGTCGGCACTTGCGCCAGGCCCTCTGTAGGTGCCGGACCTACTTTGAAAAAATGGCCAAATAGGCTTAAAACTGTCTCTGGGTGAGAAATACTGGCTTGCATCCTTCATTGTGACCTGCACACTTGGTCTAGCTGTTGGACTTCAGGGGTGTAGTGGGCAGTGGCGTATCTTGGGTATGGCGCATGCCATGGGCGCCAATTTGAGGGGGGCGCA
>Ga0210059_1003620_pt1 | contig 24783 bp, 13 predicted proteins | sample Ectturendosymbi2_FD_188042 | JGI IMG/M metagenome (GOLD analysis project Ga0210059, IMG submission 188042) | Ecteinascidia turbinata endosymbiont from Florida, USA - Sample 2 (SPAdes) (version 2) | ecosystem: Host-associated > Tunicates > Ascidians > Unclassified | place: Key West, Florida...
TGCACAGATATCCAGAGAGTGACAACTTGGTGGTTTGACAAAGGTAACGGTGTATGCTTCGTGCAGAGGTGGCTTGTTTATAGCGCCGTGGTTTTCTGAATAGTGCCGCGACAAGGCCATCTGGTCCTTGTCACTGTCAGTTTTACAATCTTGTTTGTTCCAATTACTGCGATGAGCTGACCACCTTTTGGAAAATTTGTTGCTAGTTTGACCAACATACTGTCCAAGTCGCGACGTAAATGCCAAAATCTGTGCAAGTCAAGCTTTGGCTTAGCTTAAAGGTTTTGGTTTTAGTCAACAATTGTGAAACATTTGGTACCATGGATTTGTTATTTTTTCCATAGCAACCACAAAGTGCACAGTGCTGACATGGCCTTGAGCCACCTTTGGCTTGCTTTCGTGTCTTGTTTAAAGCAAGGTCTTTGTAGTTCGTTAGGTTTTGTCCAATAGTGGTGGGTCTATTTTCAGGAGTGAGGATGCGTAATTTTGCGTGAAATTGATTTCCTATTAAAAATTTGCTTATCAATTCCTTGCTTACATCGTTTTAAGTGAACAATATTGTTTTTGGCGACAGCAAGCACCGTTTGGCCTTGTTCAGCTAAGCTTTTTTTCATCTCCTGCGTTTTCTGTGGTTTGCTTCACGGTTGAGCTGATTTCTAGTGTTTGTTAGTCCATGACAAGGTCTCACAGGATCCATGATTTATAATAAGTGGATTCGCTATTTACACAGGTGGAATCGGCATCCAACTTCCTACAGTACACAATGGGATTAAGTCTGCCAGTACCAGATTGAAAGGCGGTGAACTGATAATCACGTTTCTGCGCCTTGCTGTTATTGTGAGAGGCTTTGAAAACTGAACAGTTTTTTTCTGTTGGTAGCAATTGAGAATGTGATTGATGTTTTTCCAAGTTCCAAGGGAATTGTTTGAGACAATGTTTTAATACTTTCATTGCGGGGTGAAAATCGCCTAATTGGTTGCAAAATGCATCAGGTTTCTGCTATTATGCTGTCTGGCCCGTCTTGTTCGTTTACAATGGCAACAGGTTTGTTTATTCAAAAAGTATACAAAACATGATATAAACGAATCCCAAACCACTAAGTAAACATAACCATCCAAAGAAGCACTTTGAATAGTTTCGTGTTTTCTACATGGCTTGCATCTTGTTCTTACGAATAGCCGAAAAAAGCAGAAATCGGTGGCAACATTGCTAATAAGTATACGAAGCATTGTTTGTAAGTTTCGTCAGAGTACCAAAGCCAAATCTATGTAAATGAAAGCCTAAGAAAGAGAGGGAATGCCGTGGCACACTTTGATTATGAATCAAGAAACACACTGGAGTGCATACAATGCTGGAAACATTTCTGCTGCAAAAAAGCAATTATTCTGGCCTACATAGAAGTCAGAAAGTTTGGCATTGAAATACTCAAAACCAATCGAAAGTCAGAAATTTTGCCAACCATTATGGCATTACTAAAAAAATCTTTGATGTCGTACATTTTTGCGCAAAAGAGAATTCGTGCATCTCTGCGGCAGTGCCAAGTGCAAAGTTTATTATGATCACTTGGCCAGACTGATTGCAAAGGAGTGATTGAACCATTAGACGCGCTTCAGCAGAACATGAATCGATATTTTTAAGGAGGGGACGTTCGACAACATTTCAATTACATCAAAAAAATCCAGCTACATGTGGTTGTAATCCTGCTGGATCCAAGATTGAAAATGGGATTTTTTCACGAAGGGAAGCTAATCATGCAGAGTTATTGCTGGTTCAGCTGGTTGCTGCAGGATGAACCGAAACAATTAAAAACAAAAGCCATAAAAGGAAGGAATCTCCTGTGGAAGGATCACAAGGAGAAGCCGCTGATAGAAAACATCAAAAAACAGGCAGTGGTTCTACCAAGGCTAAGTACTTCGCGTTTTTAAATGAGGAAAGCAGTTGCTCCGCCGACAATTCATCTCAGTCAGAAGATCCATATGTCAAAGCAAAACTGATGATGGCCACGAAGTTGAATGAGCCAAAATGTAAACACAACGTTTGTCCATTACAGGTGCAGATGGGACAGTGTCAAAGATATCCAGATATTGCAGCAATAGCTTGAAAATATCTTAGCACACCTGTGAGTTCAGTTGCTAGCGAGAGAGAGTTCAAAGTGGCAAGAGCAAATGGGAGTAGAACTCTGTTAAAATCTGATAATGTGGAAAAGGTACTGTTTTTAAAACAACTTGAAAGCAATTGGCTATGACTCGATAACTTTGTCTGATATAAGATTGACTACGTTAAACTGCCATGTTTAGTGTGCAAGAAGTGGAAGTGACACTTCTTGCTGTGACTGCGATGAGTAGAGGAAAAATAATGAAGTAACTGAGTAGATTAAAAAAGTCCATGGTGACTGTGAGTGTAATGAGTTGATCTTGATGCACAACAAAAACTAGGTAAAATACATACTTGCTTACCTGGTTTATCAGTGTTTTTCATATACTGATGTAGTCCGTAAAAGCCATATGGCCGGGCAAAAAAACGTGTTTTCTTGCTACTGTTCTGTCATGCTATGTGAGTTGAGTATTGTTATGTTAACTCTTTGGCGTCAGCTAGGATTCGGGGATTTTCGGAAAAAAAACGTCTAAACGCACGTGGCTTTGTGCAGGATTTTCTCCGGTCCGGTATGCTCTACAGACCCGGTAAAAGTCTCAAAAGACGCGGCAAGTCAAAATGACCCTAAAACTACTTCACTTATGACGTCACTCACAAAAAAACCGCACCCCCCAAGCAAAAATTTTTTTTTCGAGTGCAATCTACTAGACTGGCCGATCCGTTTAAGCCGTTGAACAGCTCTCTAGCGCAATCGGTGGAGGAGCTAGGGCGTTGGTAAGGCAACCAAAAACTGCTGTTTTCTTTGCGAAAATCGCCAAAACCACCCAGACGCCAAGGTGTTAAGACTAGAAATTGACCCATGAATTTTGCAATGTTGCTAAGGTATTATACCATGCAAAATTCTGCCGATATACAGTATATCAGCAATATTTGCTCATAAAAACCGTTATGCTAGTTTTCTGCACAGAGTGTTCGGAAACCTAAGTTACTACTTCGTCTCTGATTAATTGACGCAAGTTCTCTGTACTCTTCCTTACGTTGCGCAGCCCTCTGACTGCATCAAGTTGTGCGCAATATTCAGACCACTCTGCAATTGTCCCAATATACTGCTCTATGACATAACATTTGCTCACAGGTTTTTGCGCGATGAGGAGATGGTTGCCTGTGAACTAATCAGGCTAGCCTATGTCCTGTCGTGATGGACTATCTTAATGACCCAGGTTTCCTCATAATTCCATGTTATATGCTTCTTCATCACACTGAAGTGTTGTCTTTCAACTATGGTGTGAGTGTTGCAAAATATAATCATTCGGTAATCGCCAATGAATAATGAAACCATCAATATCGTCCCAAAAAAACTTACCAATTGGGCTCTACATAAAACCCAATCAAACTAGGCTGGTAGGGTTAGTAGCCTATTGCAACTAATTATTCAGGATAGATAGTGGTATTGATCTTATTGTCAAAACACACAAGGAAAGATTTCCAAGTTATCACTGCTTTCAGTTGCAGCGTGTTTATTACATCACAATCACTGTTTGTTCCTACAAACATGGTGCTGAAAATATACTTACCTTGTCGAACATCAATAAGTGTCAGCCAAACAGCAATGAGAGCTGTTTATTCATACGTACATACACTTATAAAATCGATGATAACTATCAGCTGCACAACTGCGTCTGTGGAGCGCTGTGTATCAAGATGGTATTATAAAGGTATTATAAATATACTTGTGAAATCACTGCTGAGAAGAACGATTGAGCTGCAATTGTTGTGATTTTACATCATCATGTAAGAGTGATCACTCAAAATCAATATTAGACTCCTTGCGCAGCAAACAACATCGTCAACTGCTCAATTATAAAACGGCTGTTTTTGAAATATAATGCTTGACTGATATTTTGTTCAGATAATGTGACAACATTTTCTGAGGCTAGCTGTCACACCTTTCAATGTGAGGAATTCCCTACAAAAATATAGCTTCATTTGAAACGAACCCTTGTTACTTGGCGTGACCCTGAGGAAAGCCTACACTTATTAAATTTTGTCATAACCCAGTAGGTGTAAACAGCAAATAAACTTTAGGTTGAAACTGCAAAACAATGTTCGCGATTGGAGGCTGTGTCCTCTTGCCATGAAGCGAATATTACAAAACAGCACTGTGTGTATGGCAGTGTATGAGCTTCTGACACCTTCGCTTGCATGGGAGCTGGCATTGCCAGAGTAGGAAATCTCGAAACACGTGCGTTTGACGCAATATATATTTTGAGCAGGGGTGGCCAGTTAGCGGGCCAAATGTGCCCTGCCACGTCGTTTTCAGTGGCCCAGGGAAGCATTCAGAAAAAAATCTTAAAATCTAAATTAGCCTGGAACAAAGGGGTCTGTTGTCAGGGAAGGGCAGCTTTTGATATCACTTTTCTTCATTCATCAAACTTACCCTAATATATCTTCCAATTTATCACAGTAAATGTTAGTCCTGAGGCTAACTTGTAATGAGACTTGCTACTTTTACCACGGACTTGCTTCTATTTCCCTTGGAGAGTATGGCCCTCAGCTAAAAGCGTCCTTCTCAAAGTGGCCCAGGAGGCAGAGTGTTCAAAATATGGATTGTTTGATGTCATTGAGCAGTCACTATTTAGGCAAACCAGGGACATTGTTGTTTTGTAATGCTACTATGCAAAGGAGAAATGCTGTTGCCTGTTCCAAAACACTTGCATTAGAGACTTGCAGTGACAGCATTTGATATTTTATCGGCTTTACTGCTGAGTGCTTGCGGTAGAAAGGAACCTTTTATGACAGCCAAGCAGAACCCCTGGATGCACCCCTAATTTTCACACTTTGTGTAAACTGAGTGGGTCAAACATACATATGCAAGTTTGTTTAGAGGACACAAGTGACTTTCGCATTTCATAGCGTCTAATGACCAAAAATGCAAGCATTTTTCAAACTCGTTGAAAGATTCTAGCCTTAACGTTATCAGCTGTGTACATTAACCAATTACTCAATAATTGGATAAGATCCACATCTTATATGTGCACAAGTTTTGTAGACTATTCAGGAGTCATTGTCTGACAGCAAAGTCTCTTCTTGGCTTCGATGAAATGTATGTTGGTGTACAACAGAAGCGTGTTAATATAAAAAACGTACATAATGAGAGCTTGAAGCTTTCTGCTAAGTGCTGTGATTTGTCTTATTGTGAATGAACACCTTAGTACCATTTTAAATAATAAAAAAGAAATATGCAAAAGCGTACCTATAACTGAGTGTCAGCCAAAATGGTTGACATTTTTGCACAAGCACCACAATGGTTAATTGTTTTTTCCAGTTTTTGTTAGCCGTTAAGCAAAAATGCATTTCTTGAAGTGGTTATGGTTCACAACTGCAAATGAAATCCTAATTTTCAGAATTATATGCATTTCCTTGGTTTTCTATGCATCCAAATTTTGTTGAAGAATCTTACCCATTCTACCTTCTCCTTTTTTGGAAGAATCTTGGTGGCAAACAGTTAAAAGATAATTGCATTATGTCAATGAATTTATTTTGTGTTATTTAATCAGTGTTTGTCACCATAATCAATGGATTGTAATTGTACTATTAATTTAAACCACTAGCTAATTCCTGTGCTGTTGCAAAAGTCTTATCCATGTAGAAGTTCAATTTGTGTTATAAAATCCTGACATTTGTTTCTCAGGTATGCTGGTTTAGGAGGTTGTGAGACCTGGATGACTATTTTCAAGTTAGGTGGTAAATGATTCATAGTGCCTGGTTAAGTTGGACCGGCTACTTATATTAAAGGTTGATAAATTTATAAGTAAAAATGCCAATTACAGATGCGAGGCAAAAACTGAACAAGTCAAGTCTTCAAGATGCTCGTGCAAGGCTTAACAGTATTCAGGCTCGAAGCAAAGTTATTGCTGGTTTTAACAAATCTAGAGGCTTGGATGCAAGAAGTAGAATCAATCATACAAAAGGATTAGGCAAAGTTGTTCCAAAGAGACTTGGCGATGCACGGCTGAAAATTGCTGCCAAGAAAAGCCAGCCGGGCAGATCACTATCTTCAAAACCGTCAATCAAGAAACTGCAAATGATTGTCACTCAGGAAATTACACCAACAGTATCAGGAACAACACGTACGATAAGAAATCCTGGTGCAATTGCAAAATCTGAAAAAGTTCCTGATTTTAGAAAAATGAAGCCTACTGGATTTGTTTCTGTTTCTGATGGATCAGTGAGTCTAATTCAATATCATATTTTCAGTTCAATCTATCAATCATGTTCATGCACAGTTTATGTGTTGTTTATGTCATTTTTTATATTGTGTTGTTTTTTCTGCAAACAAGTAAGTATTATTTTGTATTGAATGCATTGATCGCAAGTATTCAATTCCACTGTGAATTCTGTCATTCTTACTTTTCTCTTATGTCTCTGTCTCAAACACTTTCGTCACTGGGGTTTCCCTTCAGCAGTTGCTATGGGTACTAGACAAGTTTTGAGAGTTTGCCACATTTCTGCCATCTGCATAAACACCTTGCATTTAAAACCCAAACAGGTGCTAAAATTGGTAAATTCACTGTTTCTCTTTCATAGTTTTCATAAGTAAGTATAGGAAATGTCAAAAAAAATTACAGCTGTATCCAATAGATTCGAAATCCATATTGGTATGTAACTTGGTATCTGTCCCATAATTTCCAAGTATGTAAAGATACGTAGGCTCGAAGAGAATGTGTCGAATGCCGCCGTAACTTTTCAACAAGAGTTATTTTAAACTATATGTTGTATGAATGCAATTCCATTTATGATTACGTACTGTTGAAGGATACTCTGATCACACATTCCAATATTTTCTGATTCATCATATCTGCGATTTCAAAATCTCAACTATAAAAGTTACCTGTTTCTGGAGATTTTGATAACCTGCCACAATTATCGTATTGACACCTGCACCAGTTATATCACTGTAGATTGGCAACACTTACATTAAAATGCTTGTTATAAACAAAGATATAGGTAGAGTCAGCTTTTTTTCAAGGCAGTTACTTTCAACTATTCATGCTGTTGCAGAGAACTCTGGTAGAAAAAGTTACAGTGAATCCAGTTGGATTTACTGTAGCTGTCAGGAATGATCAGGTTACTGCTTCACGTCCTGCTCGAAATTATCCACGACCTTTCACCAAGAAGCTTCCTGCACAGAAAGGACTTAAAATCACAATGTCAAATCCTGACGCTTTAAAGGTCTGTTTGTTGCTGCAGTTCTTGTAATTTGATCGTGTGTGTGTGGGTGTGTGTGTGTTACGCTTACAAAATATGTGTTTGTTACGCTTACAAATTACGCTTATAAATTACACAACCAGGTTTATTGACCCTGTTAGTGATGCTGGTCTCCAAGCAGAAAGAAATATTGTGGTTATCAAGGTAGTGATGAGCCACTATTCATTTAATTCATGTCAAAATCTGAAGTGTTTCGTGCACTGGGTGATGCCGTTTGGTTTCTTGTGTTGTTTCGCTTACAAATTATGGGTCTCATTTTTTGCAGTATTTTTAACCCGTGCAGTTGGTGAAACCAAATAATCACACAATTGCCAGACTGATTAATTGGATTCGAGTAATCATAGAAAGCGCTAAAGTCATTTGAATTTTTAATTGCAATTCTGTATGAACCCTGATAGCGGTGCTGAAATTTGCAAAAGTTTTTTCTTTTTGTACAGTAATCCAAGTTAAACTTATTTTTTCTAAAGAAATTCCTTAACTGTGCTTTGCCCAACACGTCTACACGTCTCCGTTAAAAAACGCCTAAAAAACGCCATTAATCGTTTTGTTCCGTGACCCTTCACTTGCTTCCAGAGACAACGACGGCCAGCGACAAGGGACGATCAACAGTTTTCAAGGATCCGTATTCGTGAGTTTCTTGCGTTGGTTTTATTTAAAAAAGCGGACTTCATTCTCTGTTAATCACATTGTTTGCTGAAACTAACTGTCTTTTATTAGGTTCTGAAATTCTTTCAATCAATCAAGTTAAAAAGCGCGCCGGTCTTACGAACGAAAAATTGTTGTTGTTTGAATTTACAAATCGGACGATTCGCAACAATAGCACATGCGAGCTTAAAGTTCATCTTCTGCTTCTTATAATTTGTCTCTTACGCGATATATGGCTAACGGCGTTCCTGTATATCATCTGGAACTAAATGTAGGCGGCCAAACCACCATTCCTTACGCAATATGGAAATGAGGTTCAAAGTAATTGTTTTATAATCATGCTATCTATTAACCTATTTTTTGTATGCTCTCGAACATCTACAGCATTTGAGAAACAACTTTAAAGTGTAGGTTTTTGTTTCACGCATTTACATTTTCAGGTGTAGTGTAGAAATTGTATCCACGTTATTGAACAAGGCATTTCATGTGTTAGAAGTTAAGCGTAATATCTGTCTACAAGTGATGCGTGTGAAAGTCATATGAAGCAACACACGAGTGAATTTTTACGCAAATAAAAAGAGGAAATGTTTTTACGTAGCAAGTACAATTATCACATATTCTTACTTTGCTCAAAGAAATGACTTCACAGCAGGGTTGACAAAAACTCGTTTTTTTTTTTTTCAAAAAAACGACCCACCTGTTTTTTTGGGCTTTCAGAAAAAAACGGTTTAAAAAATCGTTTTTTGGGTATTTTAAAAAGAAACAAGATTTCGTTCTTTTTTCTAACGAAAACGGAAAAACCCCATTCAGAATTGTTTTTATTACATCATGCAACATCATCATTTTCAGAATTTCACAATAATAACTTGTTATACCTATTATAGCATTCGAAATTGAGGGTGAAAAAAGTACCCCATCTTTGTTTTCGCAAAGCGTTGTTGGTCAGTTCACTCCTAAGTGGAAAGGCTTTGTGAAGCATGCGCACAGCAAACAGAGAAAAACCACTCCACACAAACTCTGCAGTTTCATGTCAAAGTTTATGTGCATGCCCTGCTGGTTCAGCATCTACAAAGTGTATTTTTTCAATATATGATTGGGTATGTTCCAAAATCAGAAAAAGTTTGGATGCAGAGAAGGCAGAAAAACTCGTTAAAATATACTGATTGTGCAGAGCTGAAAAAGATAACCATTAGAAGTTACTCCAAACTGTTCGATTTATTCTCTTTGTTTCAAGTCCTTCAAATTTCGTTGCTGTTCGTTTTGTTTGATTTAAAAAAAGTTTATAGTTAACTGTACAAATGTCCCGCCTATTTTAATTTTTTACTGAGTAGATTTTTCAAAGGAAAAGAGTTGGTTTTTGGTGGGTTTTATTAGTTTTTTTAATTGGCCGTTTTGAAAAAAACGGGTGTTTTTTTTGTGGAACGGGTATTTACAACAACTCTGCTTCATAGGAACCACTGCGTCAGAGCAATGTGACGCAGGTCTGTCGGTCGGGCGCTCTGACGTGTAATTCGATACCTTTTGCGCAACAGCTGCACAGTGGAGCATCTGCTTCAAGCAGAACTGTGTTGTCCCTCAGCACCGCTCCACTGGGAAACCTGCTCACGGGAAACCCTTTGTCACTTACACCCGTAGGTTGTCGTTTTGCCGGTTGCCTTTTCCAGTTCCGAGGTTATTTCTTCTCAGCTGACTGTTGCTAGATGTTCTGGTGCTTCTTCTAATTCGTCATCGTGACATAATTGTTAATAATATTTCCGGTTCATCGTTTAGTCTAATTCGACATCGTGACGTCATTGCTAATGATATTTCCGGCCCATTGTTCATTCTAATTCGTCATCATGACGTCACTGTTATGGATGGTTCTCGTCCGTCCTTTATTGTTGTTCGTCATCGTGACGTCACTATTGCGCTCTCAGGTAAACGACCGTTGCCAGGCTACGACACCGCCATGCGTTTGTCACCGCCAGGCGCTGGTGAAACGGCGGACCCCATGTACGGCGACCTCCTCCCATCACCGCCGAAGCGCCTGAAACCTCCCACCGCCGGCGTCCTCGGGCCCAGGCCGATGATATCATCGCAAGCGCCCACTGCTCTTGCGCAGTCGGTCGTCATGGTAACGTGAATTTGTTTGTGTTTGTTTTTGAAGCTGCGACGGAGTGCGCCCAAACTGGCTTTCCACCTTTCAATACTTCTGTGCTGTAGTGCTGTGCTGGGCATCATGTGGCGACGTTGCTGCCGCGCACCGAAGCGTACCTTCTTTTGCGTAGTTTATGCCTTTTGCTGCGAACATGCCTGAGCCAGGCTTTTCACACCGCACGTCGTGTCAGTACTCAGTACGGGATAAGATATTTCTGGCCCAGTTTGTCACATCAGTCTAGGGTGGGCCTGCACAACATACGGCCCGAGGGCTGCACGCGGCCCGCGAGAGCTTTCTCAATCGTAGAAAATGCTGCAAAAGCTCGACCTTGAATAAGTGATTGTCGTTGTATAATTTCTTCAATACTACAACTCAAATATCTACATCGAAATTGAAGACTTTTGCGGCCCCCTGCAAATTTATGTTGATAATTTGACCCTTCGAGCTTTCTGAGTTATGCAGGCCTGGTCTAGCATGTGCGTTTGTTTTTAGGCATTTCTGCTCGATGTCTGTTTTTTTTAGCTGAGATGTTTCATTCAACAGCATTAAAACTTACTGTAACAGTATTCATTAGTCTGCACTTTTCGGACATTGTGACCGAACTGACTTAATTTTTTTCGGTAATAAAAAGAAAATTCGGTCTTATGACCGAAAATAAACAGCTTTATGTTATCTGGTTTGATTTTCTACCCCGATCCCAACTGAATACAAAGTCTCCCCCAACCTTCCTTCTCCGACCTCACCCCACTTATCGTGTCGATTTGCAGCGGGAGGACGAGCCTTTCGACGGCGAACCTTCCAGTCCCTTCGAAGGAACGAAAGTCCTGGTTTCGAACTTGCACCCTGTGGTGGTCGAAGAAGACATACTGGTATGATAATGTGGAATTATACCGGGCTGTTTGTTGTCGGTCGTATCGATGTGTCTTTCAACCATCAACGTGTACGCGGAGATGGGACAGGTCAAACGAGTGATCTGCAGAAATTTCCATAAATATATCCGATTTTTAGAGAATTGCTTCACTTTTCCGTTGAATGTTTAATAAACTAGGGGTATTTTGTTTCCCCTGAAATTGTTTTATTCAGCAAAAATTCGTGTCCGCCCAGGGGTGACTCCAGGTCAACCAGGTCAACAGCGTCGCTCGGGTTCATAACGCAACCTACACTGAGTGAATGCAACCGTTCGAGGCTTGCATCACTGAAATTTCCATTTGCTCTCATTCTTGGGTGGCACCACAATTGCTCTGTGACGTTGGTTACGTAACAATCAATTAGTTCTCACGAGAACTCGTCCATTGTTACGTAACGTACGTCACAGAACAATGATAACGCCAGTTAATCCTCTGCCTACTAGGCTCATTCATACTAGCCCGACTTACTGGACAATTTATCGTTCGTTTGAAGTTATTCTCGAATGGGAACCGTTCATTAGATTGGAATTGAAATCCAATGTAATATGCAAATATGTAAATCCATTGCTCCAAAAAGCATTGAATCTGATATGAATTATATTTGAAAAAAATGCTTCAATAAAGCGCGAGCGGACGTATTCGAGACAACGCCCACTGCGAAAAAAAATGCAAGCAGAGCGCAGTCGGCTGATTCCTCGAAAGCATGCAGAAAACCTAGTGCTTCTGCCTGCTACGAATGATATTTTGTGGTTCACGTCACCTGCAACATGAACACGAAAGACCAGACATGAAACGAAAATATCCGAACAGTGACAAGGCCCAATGATAAGAGCCCGATTTGACAACCGTGATCAGTGAAGTGGGTGGTGGCACAAATACGCAAAGCAATCAAGCTCGCATTCTGCAATATTATAAATCGTAATCGAAGACTCGGGCTGAGCCCGAGTGCCGCAGTCGCCACTGGTCACAAACCTTCATGTCTGCTTTTGAGAGCGGAAAAGATGGGTTGGAAGTGCCTGTAGTTGAAGTTCGTGGCAGGCCGCAGCTTGTAGAATTTTTACCGCTATGTGAATTAGTTCAGGCAGTAGTTGTGAAAGAAACCCTGATGCTTTGCGGCCGTATTTGCGATTCACCTTTGCAATGAAGTCGTTTCCATGCATGGATCGGTGCCAGCCGAACTTGTGTCTTGTTGCCAGTTTCAATTTTGGCCGAGTTGGATTTTGAAAAAAAACGTTAAGCGCCCATCCAACCACATCCGCTTCGAATTCCACATCCTCCGCAACAGCGAGAGTAGTCATGCGTGTCGCACAAGTAAAAGAGCAGTCATGCGTATCGCACACGAAGAAGGCTCAGGATGTAGGTTTGGTCTGTTTGGAAGTGCCTTGTGCATCAGCACTGACTGTCGGTTTGACCTGTCGTAGATGATTCAGAGGAATCACTGAAAATGTTGTTTTTCAAAATAAAAGGGTGCGCGCGTTACTTGTTCCTGTGTTTTTTCCCAAATGTAATTAGTTCTACAAACTACAAGTTATCGCTGTTGCGACGTGTTCCACCGATTTACGTTGTTATGGCTTCGCAAAATCACCAAGGTCTGCATTTCATTCTAATCCCGTGATTCTTAATCGGGGGGGGGGTCAATATGTTTCAACGGGGGCGCATGCGCTCTGCAACATGGAAAATTTGATAAAGAAATTAACCAAACGTACAACTTGTTTATTTCCAGGGGGGCTTGACACAAAGGACAGTTATTGAAAGGGGGTATGGCAGAAAAAGAAGGTGAAGGAAAACTGTTCTAATCGGTAACAAAATTTATTCGACACCTGTCCGTTGTTCCTCTTTCCCACATGGCGACACTGACTTGACAGGATGCACCGCTTCACGGTCATGTCCAGTGTCAGAACACGCCACAAACCAATAGCGGACGGAAGCATTTTTCGAACTCGTCATTTCCTTGTTTGGCAGTTGCTTGTGTGGTCTGATGAAATGCTGAAACCAGCCTCTCGATCGCGGGGAAATCCATCGTTTCCCTCAGCGCTTCGACAACACTTCGAAATACTGTGAAACCGTCGATGCTTTGATACTCGGATGTGGTCGACTCGTTGCATGAAATCTAGCCTGGCTTTCCGACCACATCTTCCTGTAAAGATGATGACTATCTTAGTATCAGGGCCCGTGATAGGTGGTTTGGCCACCCAAAGCCTGGAATTTGGGCTCCCAAAATACAATATATTGGATTTAACACAATATCTACATCAACAGAAAGTTACAGTTGACATAAGAATGGCTGCCTAATATCTAAAATAATGAATGGGAAGATCTAACGAAACTATTGCGTGTTTGCCAACCAGGCATTCTTCAAACAATTTTGGGCTTTGCTGGTGTGGATTTATTAGGAAAACATCCTGTCGTTTCGACCTATCATATGACAGGTCATTTTCAAGCAAAAACAAAAAGGGATACAAATTTACGAAAAACAGCAATAATTGCAAAAGCTGCGCATAAATGAAAAAGGTGCGTTTGGAAGATAGCAACGAGACCAAAGAGTCCAACATTTACAGCAGTACTGTCAATGAAATTTTAGAGGTACAGTAGTCGGTTAAAATCAAACAAATAGAAACTATCAGAGCATAAACTTATTTGAAAAGATAATTCAATTAAAACTTCAATCGCAGGAAGTGATTGTTAACTGTAATATTTGAAAGGAATGCTTAACTTTATCATTTCCGGACAACTTTATTGGTTAACCTTAGACTATATTACTAAATTCACACCAGAAGAGTAAAAATTTGATTGATGCGACGAACAGTTAGGCCACGAGCGGGCAATTAATTTTGCTCAGGGGCTACTTTCGGAAGGCCACGTTTAAGAGGGGGGTTGTACCTTCTAATGGAAATAGAAGCAAGTCTCTGACAAGTCAGCCTCAGCACTAAGTTGGAGGAAATCTTAGTTATGAAATTTTTTTCTGAATGCTTCCGCGGACCACTGAAAAGCTGCCCGCAGACCGCTAATTGCCCGTGCCTGCGTTAGGCTTTTCCTAACTGGCATAATAGCAGGTAAACTTCCATTACAAGACCACGTGGACAAACACGACGACAAAAACAATACCATGCAAGGAGTAAAATATTTTTTATATTAGCATCGTTGTGTGACGTCTTCTCTTGCGCCCGCAACGCACTCAACATAAACATGCATCGCAATGACAATGAACACACAAACACGTGAATGAACTCGAGGAAAAATACAGTGCGTGGCAGTAACAGAGAAGTATAGGCTTGATGGCGCTAATACAATTACTTTGAACACAGGCTTATCACACATGTGACAATAGTGAAGCGCACACGCATGAATGGAGCCAACACACTTGTTATAATATGGTACTGCGATGACTTCGAAGTACACCGATTTGTAAAATGCATGAGGATGATGGGAGGCTACGAAGGAGCAGGGGTCATTTAGGCTGCAGTCCTCCCTAGGGCGAAGCTGCTTATACTGTAAAGCAGTAGTTTTCAACCTGGGCGTCGCGACCTCGTAGTGGTCGTTTACCTTTTTTCCAGGGGCCGCGAGAGCTTCTGACAAAAATATTCATAATTCTGTAATTTATATATCTTATATGCTGCACTTTTTTGTCGTAGCCAAAATAATGAGATCACCTGGCAAAAATGATAGCCTGCTTTTTTCATTAAAATTGTTTTAAGTGTGATTGTGACCATTGCAGTACTGTTGCGTTTGGAAACGCACGAATAACTTGGCGACGAAAGAATGTGTTTGTAAATTAAATATCTGATTGCGGTAGCTAACTTGGGAGTCATTCTAGTTTTGAATGAGTTGTGCTGTGGAGTGCTTTGTATACGGAACGGGTCTCGCTCACATGATTTAATGAATGAGTGTTTGTTCAGCATAGCAGTGATATCGTACATTATTTTTTAGTCATTGTGATTTTATATCGTGCGAACACAACTGCGTTTCATATGTCTGACTGGAAATTTTCGGAAGGGGGTCGTTAGGTTAAATTGGGTTGCAAAATGGGCGTCGCACGAAAAAGGTTGAAAGCCACTAGTGTAAAGGGAACAGTTAGTAGCAGTAAATAAAAGTCTTGCTCTGAGTATAAAGTTCAATATGCGCAATGCGGTTATATGGTTTATTGAAGCAAAATGCGTTGCAGGCAAGGTCAAGGCACCAGAATAAATTGGTTTAACGTCGTCCCATAAAACATTTGTTTTTCACATGTTTAAAATATTCGTGAAAGCGAGTGAGGATATACGTCAAAATTTTTCGACTAGTGTAGCACTGCAATGGATTCAAGCAGGTTGAGGACAAGGCGTGAATTTATGTGTTTGTGAAATGTATTCTCACTTGATGCAATGAATCATGCATGGGAACGGAAATCCGTTAACTGTTCGGTGGACACATTGTTAGCTTTGCGGTGGGAGACTAAAGTCATCCAACTACTTTTAAATGCAAGAGTTTAACGGGACCAATTTTATTGAACACAAGAAACAACAAACTGAGTTAAGATATGACACGATACCTCATGATTCGACTATTTCCATTATAACAGTGTTGAATAATTAAATCAATGCCACCTGGTTTATGTACACCAACCAAGAAGATTACCACAAATGTTTCTGGTACCCGAGTAACATATTTTCTATATTCCATGCAAGAAGTGTCAAACACGGTTTATATTTTGTTTTTAAACATAATTTTCACCAGATATGTATTCAGATATTTTCTAGAGTTATTACTATCTCGAATATAAGGAAAAAGTCCCACTTCCATCGAATACAGTTGAAAATCAAGACAAACACACAATGTTAGTTTTCGCAAATGTGAATGAAATTAGCGCAATTTTGTGATAAAGACTTCTAAGCACTGCTCTAAAACGGTTGCTCATTGGCTAAAGTAACTGTACTATCATGAAAGATACAGTGCTATTGGGTAAATAACGGGATTTCTCATTGGTGTAAAGAGTTTGTTTTCATTGGACAACTCTGATGCAAGATACACTGGGTATTACAGGCGCGGGCTACGAATACGATTGTACATGATAGTGTACCTTGGAAACCGGCTATTCTACTGTATTTTTGTACAGTGAGAGGACACAACAAAGGTTTACAATATAATTTTCCTGGGTAATTTCTTACTAAAACTTGCACATATCTGTATTCAAGTAACTACGCTCCACACAGATCAAAGGTTTGAATCAATGAGCAAATGTTTTCAAAGTAAAATTGATTTCACGTAACACTACGCATCGTCAGTCCTACAACCTCGTGACGCGTATTACATTTTCGAACTGACGATGCGAATGGTTTCGTGAGAAAAATTTTCTGACTGCATCAAACCCGGGACATTACGCAGCCTAGTGACTTGAACATCACAGATGTGTTGTTCAAACACCAGCGTCTCTTCTTTACCTGCGACGCGGTTCGCCATTTCAAACCACGCAGCTTTGTTTCTGCGATCATCTCTTCCCCCCCTTCGACTTAGGTCGAGTTCATCGCCCCGCGCTGCAACCGCCAGACGTGGGGCACAGGGGACCCTCGCACTCCTGCAGCCGTTGCTTCGACCGAGCAGCAGCGTTGAGTGCAAGCGCATGCTGTCACGACAACAGCCGGATTTAACCTGCGTAGTGTGTCTCCTGCTCAGGAACTGTTCAGCGTCCTGGGTCCTGTTCGCCGCGCGCGATTGATCGGTCCGGGGAAAGCGGAGGTCGTCTACATACGGCGCGATGACGCCATACGCGCTTATCAGAAGTACAACAACAGGGATTTGGACGGTATGTATGTGCGTGCGTTCCTGTTCGAGTTGTGTTGAAAAAAGCAAAACTACTGCTGTTTTTTTTCTGCGTTCTGCGATTACGTCATCTGCTCCCGCGGCAAGGTTTGATGATTACCTCGTCAGGGGACCCTGTTCCAGAGTCAAATGAACATTTTTGGGCCGATTTCGGTCCACCCTGCTGTATTTGGCCCACGTATATATATATATATGTACCTGTGGTTTGATATGTCTTTTAATCGACGAAACGCAAACACGGTGAGATTTTCAGGTTGGATTGTTTGTTGCCCTAAAATGTTTCGTTTTCATTTCGCTGCCACTTGGTTTTGTTTTCGTTTTAGTTCCATTTTACCTCAAAATGTTTGAAACAACTTAACATCCTTATCCAACTCGCGCAGTCTGTTTTTCTCAATGCTTCGTTTGCAATGACACTTTTATTTATGTCCTATCTTAATTCATACGATTAAGATTCCATTCGTAAATATCAGGTTTTGTCTTTGACCAGGCGTCGGACATTCATCCCAGCCAAGCGCATATTGCGATTCGCTATAATGTCCCATAAGTTTTGATTTCCTGATATGGTTTGAAACAAACCTCCCGCCGACACCGCCATGCTACAGCACTTTAAAGCAAAGTCACCCTCTTTCTATTAATTTGTTTGTTGTTTCACAAATTGTTTGTTTATGATGTCATAATATAAGTCACAGTGCTGTTCGCGGTTTGAAAACGTGTCTTCGTTCATGACGTGTTCGGTCTTTCATTTTTTGAGAAGAATGACTTCCGCAGGAAGGGAAGTGCTTACCTCGATTAAGTGCAAACAAACTGAGTTTAACTGATACCAGCCAACCGAAGGTGTAAAGGTTTACTTTCTCGAAAGAACATTTAGTTTAATATGTTTGTACGGCGGTGCTTTGATCTTCTGCCAAAGCCATTGCTGCAGTGTAATTCAAACGGTCTCTTCATTTTTTGTGCTGGTCGAGGTTTAATTGCATTCATCATCACGGTCTTGCATGGCAAACTTTCCGGTAATTGTTCGACCGGAACCTTTCCGGTAATTATTCAACCATATCGCGCAGGTCAGCCAATGAGAATGAAGCTGCTGCTGCAGGAAAGGATGGTGCCGTCAGTGACATACACGTAAGTTGCAATTAACTGGAGTTTCAACAGCAAATTAAGTTGTTGCGCCTGCTGTACTGGAAGACAAGTGCCGTAGGTGCTCGTATTGCAGACCTTATGGTCGTTGGTTCGAATCCCGGCACCACCTGTTCGCATTTACCCTGCAATGTAGGAATCGGATAACTGACTTATCGAAGTGTTCGCTTAGAATTTCGTTGAAAAACGTGATTTCACGATCTTTATTCTTGCGCATCTACAAATGTATTCATCCATCTAGCAGGTTTTAACTTTTTTCAGAGCAAGCGGTAGTGCGAGGGCGAAGGCACGCACCGCGTGTTATATAACAATATTCGAATGTGCGCCAAGTTCTGACGGGTGCGTTCCCACGCGAGAGCGCAGGGCTGCAATTACAAACGTACTCGTACCAGTGGGGGGTAAAAACGTTTACATGCGCAAGTGACACGATGTTCTTTTCGCCTTGCTGGGGAGGGCGCTTCTGTGTACTTCTAGATGTCTCACTGTGGAGGCTATGCCTTATATGGTTAAAACCAACTGGGGGGACAAGCGTCCGTTTTTTGTGAAGTCCATCATTTTTCTGCATTGCTTTTGTGTAGCTAACTAAGGTCATTTTTTCCACAATTCTTCGCAGAAAATGTGATTGTTCGCAAATATCAAGAAAAAAGTGTTCATCAGTTGATGTAGACCGTAACTTTCGAGACCGAGACTTCAAAATTTGTAAATTTTGCCGAAATTTTTCAAAAAAATGTCGTCATCACTTCTGAGTTGAATTTTTTTCAAATTTCTGGCATTTTTTCTTTCCGACATGTTTTGGTTGTTTCTTACATGCAAATGCAACAAACGCAAAATCATTGAATTATAAAAATTTTGCTAAACTATTTCTTAGCAATATTCAAACTCTCAAGACCTGGTGCCTCCGAAACCAAGACTCGCAAAAATGGGTCTCGAGATGAGTCTCCCGACTCCATCACTGGTGTTCGCCCCGCCTACTCTTTTTCGCAATGTAATGTAACGCGTCCCCCTCATTTCTGTGTTTTACCCAACGTCCCCCAGGTTTGAATTTCGCCACCCCCTCTTATCGCAGGTGGATGTCGGAAATACGAAGCGCGCAGAAGAAGGGAGCGGAAATCGTCGAAATTGACCCCTCGGTCCTGCAGCGCGCCCTTTTCAAGGGGGGAAGCACGGGGACCTCCACCCGGCCTGTCGTGTTCACCGTCAAGATTTGACCACCACCTCGATCCGCTCCAGCAAGATTTTCGCGGATCCGTTCAGACTTCGGCGACCGCCACTTAAGCGAGAAGACCTGACCATCGAAGCATTTTTTTGTGGACGTCACCAAATTTTGACGTCACGTCACGTGATCGGCCGTCATGTGACGTCGAGCGGCTCGCAACCATTAAGCGACGCAAAATGTCGCGGGTCGCTTTCACTTACTGATACGGTTTCCAAGGTCAGACTGGTGTTTTTGCGGCCTGCACTTCAAGGCCAACCTGGCCCTGTGACCGCCAGATTTCGGTACCGTGGGCCTTGGCGCAGGACCTCAACCTGGGCCGGTCGTACAAACGGCTGTGGGGTGACTTACCCCCATCGTTCGCGGCCATGTTCGCAAGTTTCCTGGGCCAGTGCGTTTGCTTCATGCGATATCAAGCTGCAGGTGCCGAAGCTACTGACACTTACACAACGTGGTAAAATGAACTCTATGTTCAATAAGTGCCCATTCCAGCATGTGCATACCAAGAACACGCGCCGCTTATCAGTAGGATTTTTTGTCTCAAGAGCGTTTCTTTATATAAAGCTCGATCCGGTTGGATTCGCCCAAGCGTGCGGGAAACAATATCGCTGTTCATTGATGCGTGACGCTCAACTGGCGTCGTTTGAATCGTGCGGTTGCTAGGCAACCGGTTATTGCCATTGTTACAAAGCATTTCCTCTGTTTCGTCACGTCACCATAGTGACGTCAGTTAGTTCGGCGAGACTTGACCCTGCGGTTGCTGTTTGTCGCGTCATAATGTAAAATAACCGACACCCCAAATGTGGTTCCAGTGCGCTCATCTTTGTTCGAATGCGCAGCAGGCCCGTGGCCAGGTTTCAAGGTCGGGGTGGGGTAAAATTCATTTTTAGTGGAGAAAGGTTTCCTATTTAATATAGGTTTGAAATGAATATAGCAAAATGCAAATATAAAGGTAAAAAAACGTTCTGGCACGACAAAAATGTCGGGGGTCACTTCCCTCGGAATGCCCCTACCCCCTTAATTACGGGCCTGATATACAGGACACTGAAGCAGGAGGGGTTCACCTGGCCGCTGATTGGCCAACATTGTATCGTAAATACGTCACGCGCATGACGTTCGCTCGTCGTCGGCGACAATGGTGATACGACGTATAAACGATGGTACGCCGTGTAGGATGCATCCGCAGGGGGGTCATCCGTTGCTGTTGACCCCTCAGCTCGCGAGGGAGTCTCGATAAGCGCCAGCATGTGCCTGAATACATGGCCATCCCTGGTGTTTAGATGTTGGCGGCTGCAGATCGTTTGTAGTCAGGTTGCGACTTAGAGGTGGTAGATGTTGGTGAGGCCATCTTTGCTGGGATCAGTGCTTCTTGTTGAAGATACTCGCTGTTGGTATCCGAACATTCGCCGAGCCGCTTGCAATTGCAAATACAAGTCTTATTTCTGGTGTGGTCCGATCGGACCCAGGTTAGGAACCACTGGCGCAGGCCGCTACGATATTGAGGGCGTTTGAGTTTGCATAGTTGTGTTTTACAAAACGCCGCGTCTTCATCTTCTCACGATGTCTGCGCGAACGGATGAATACAAAACGCAGTTTAACTTGGTATAACTGGAGCGACATTTTTGTGCGAGTTCTGAAAGATGTGAAAACTACTGTAATGAGAGTTTTTCCGATATTTCCGGCAACGACAAACCCAATATCAGATCATTTCAGATATTTGGACTTCAGTTAGTTCGCATGTTTGAAAAATGTTACCTTGGTAACCTGCTTTAATAACGAGGTGCAGACAAATTGTTTTCGCTACAAGCTAATTTTTTGGGCGACTTACCTTGCCTCAAGCCTCCGCAAATTGCTTTATTACTTTTGTAAATTTCTAAGCTACCTGATCTTCATTTGCCACATCCTCTTTGTTTTCTGTACAAGTCCTAAGTAGTTCTAAAGTTTAAATTACGGTCATTTGATTAAAGCACGCGAAGCAATACATTGATTTTTTGTGTGTTTTCCTGTAAGCGTTGAAGGGTGAACGTGATGCAACTACATCGGCTGGCAGGAATAGCAATGCACGGTATTCATATAATGTCCAGGGTCAGTGTTCCCCTCCAACGAGCGCAAATGCGCAGTTCCACCACACAGTTTGCGCATGCGCAGTTCCACCGCACAGTTTGCGCATGCGCAGTTCCACCGCACAGTTTGCGCATGCGCAGTGCCACCACACAGTTTGCGCATGCGCAGCACCACCACACAGTTTGCGCAGTGAAATCTATTTCTCGCGCACTTGCAATGCAGCCCGACTGTCGTCCACATATCGCATAGCCCTTGAAAGGCTTGAAACCTTTCACTGGTTGCGCAATTCACGTGGTTGCGCAATTCACGTGGTTGCGCAATTCATGCGAACTAAAACAAACATTTGCCAGTGCACAATTTTCTTAGGGGGAACACTGTCGAGAGCCGACATTCACAAAACGACCTGGTCTTCACGTCCATTGGACCGCCGAGGATAACAACATTATTTCAAAATGGCACCTAAACTGCTCGACCCCGCAGCTCACGCACAGCTCAGAAAGGTGTTTTAAGTCAAGTAACTGGATTTTATTTCACTAAAAAAAGCAGGGAAATGGAACTCATCTTTTTGTCAAAGATGGGTTATGCTGAACGCACAGGAGCGCGTTAGACCGCGTTTCTGAGTAGACCTTACCAGAAGATTCCTCGTGCCGCTCTGTGACCAAAAACCAGCAACTGAGTGACCGAGTCGATGCTAGAGGCAAGATACAGAACTGAACTGACCAGCAACAAACTTCTTTTTTATTCTTCAGACGGATGTTTCGTTCAACGCTTCAGCTTTTCACATTTTTTTCTGCTGCAATGTGGCAAAGACCGGTTCGACTTAACATCCTGCGATAAATTAAAAACTAGCACCCGATCACGATTTTGTTCATGTGATTTCATTCTGAGACAATATGTCGCAGAACCTTCCGTTGGGTGGAGTTGAACGATGCGCGTTGTTTGCAGTTGCGCCGTGATCCTTCACCAATCCTATGTGACACAGTGACAGTCCTTGTTAACATTGGTAGATTCTCTTGCCATCCTAATTTCCACTGACAATTGATTACTTCATTGCATGATGGCTTTTTGTATTGTTCCTGTTTATTGGCTTAATCATACAAAATAATACGTCAATCGATCGATTCATCTCTCTTTGGTTAACATACAACATTATGCTGTCCTGACTCTTTCGTGCCTCGTAAAATCACAACCGTTGCAAAGATAGACAAATACTCAGGCAATTAAAAAATGTCCAGTAAGACATGCACAAATGTCTTACTACAAACCAGTTAAATGCACTGGCACACAACCAGGCGGCCACATATTTCATTAAGTAGCGCGATCTCACAAAAGATTTTTAACGCTTTTGAGACAATGCATTAATGCTGTAATCAGCGAATGACGAGATAACAACGGTGCTGTTATTGTAGTAACATTTGTGAACAGATCAATGACATTTATACTGATCCGGTTGTTTGTCAATTGCTTTTTTACATATGAGCAACGGGCAATACACAAAAGTCTGGATCGTTTTCAAAACCATCCTTTGGAAGCAAGAATTTTTTAATTCTTTTTTTCAAAACGCCAGTTCTCTTTCAAACGCCCAAGTTACATGTAATTTAGAAAAACTTAAGTTATTCTTCCTGTGGTTTTATCGACAATTTCTAGGTAATCACAGTATGAGGAATTGAGAGAAAAATGTCACTTGAAAGACAGGTCGTTTTGAAAAGATAAAAAAGTATGATACTTCTGTATTCTGTCAGCTCGGTGGTACAACATGGTCGTCCATCCAAACATGGACTTTACTTGGATCTAATCCTTCATGCTTTGGTTCTGCCCAATTACATAAAGACTGCATCTGGAAGAAAAACATTGCAAGCACTTAGTGCGTTCTGAGCAAAACTGTTACTGGCAGTTTGTTATGCGCATAGATGCGTCGTTTATCTTGTCACTGTTGCGTGGGTTGAAAATTTTATCTGTTTAACTGAATTTTGCGTGTGACAGGCAGTTCAACAATCTGAAAAAGTGTATTACCTTTCTTCAGGAAAATAATAGCGGCTCGAATATCAACCAAGGACCAGATGGAGTGACTAAACCTCTGACCTTGCTTGGTCCCGTCTTTGTGTGGAGCCAGCAGAACTTTAGAGGTTACTGAAAACGATGAGATATTTCATGACCTCCAGGGCTGCTGCTCACGCGTCCCTCCCCAGAGCAAAAGCGAGTAGGAAAATGAAAAAAAGCGTTGATGCTTCCCATTAGATAAAAGTCTGGACCAATCATAAAAGATGCTCCATTTATAACGTATTCAGTTGGTTCATTGGCAAGGATCTGGAATAAGGAATGACTTCAATAAAAAGCAAAAATTTAGAACATGTATAAAATTGTAACCAGTTATACTTTTCCACCTACTGAAAATCATGCAATAAAACGCAATGCAAGTAACACAAAAATGTCAAGAACAGGTAATTAATATCTTTATGCAAATATTGTTACATCATTGTGCAAAGATTGTTGCATCACTATGCAAAGAAGTGTTACATCGTCTTGCAAGGGTTATTGCTTCTTCGAACGGACTTTATTTTCTTTTTGCAACTTTTGATCCAGGTTTGCCGCCAATCCGCATCGATGCCTGGAGCATTTCTGAACACGTCGAGCGCTTGCTGGTAACAGGAAGTGGCGTCGTCGGTCTGATGCATCTTCCTGTGAAGGTCACCGAGGCCAACCAGCATCAACCCGTAGATTTCTCGCTTCTCTGCGTTGTTCCCGAATGTCTTCAGTTCTCGAGCGATGCCTTCTTTGTTCGTTTCCACCTCGGAGCGGAGCTCTCCGATCTCCGACTCGTTAACTCCGATCCACCAGAGCACCTGAACCACCTTCTCGCACTTCGTCTCTTCATCCACCGACGTCACTCGCTCCATGTCCACTTTGATGTCATGCATGAGCGGTATCACGTGATCTTTCACGACCTGTTTCAAGCGCTCGTCAGTCTTGATCATGCCTCGGTTGGCCACAAGCATTTCCCAGACGCACCACTTCATACTGTCGAGCGTTGTTTCTCCGTCACTCTCGTTTTTAAACAGAGACGCAGAAGCGCGAAACAGAGCGACGGATTCCAAGTACTGTTCCGCTTTCCTCAGTTCGCAGGCGTGCTCCCACAGTTCTTTCCCGGTGGTATTCCCTTCGTTTTCGAAAATCAAAGTTATGTCTCTGATAATCTTTTTGGCTTCATCTTTGGTGCCTGTCTCTGCGCAATCTTTGTAATTTTTCAATAACTTGGGAAGTTCATTTTGATCACCTGAAAAAAGAAAAAAAATTCTGGAACGATCCGGCATGAGGCTAGAATGCCCCAATCAGTCAAGCGTGTCTGCGCTGGTTGCACCCCCCAGGAAAGAACTATCCAGAGATCCGTAAATTACCAGGTGACATGACTGACAGTCTGGCTTGGACGTATAGTGGATTTAACTTTTCGCATTACGACTTGCCGTTCCCTACTCGCTATTGCATTCCGTACGTGAGATCTGGTTTGTATCAACTTGTCATTCGCG
>Ga0210059_1003621_pt1 | contig 24780 bp, 21 predicted proteins | sample Ectturendosymbi2_FD_188042 | JGI IMG/M metagenome (GOLD analysis project Ga0210059, IMG submission 188042) | Ecteinascidia turbinata endosymbiont from Florida, USA - Sample 2 (SPAdes) (version 2) | ecosystem: Host-associated > Tunicates > Ascidians > Unclassified | place: Key West, Florida...
CAAGTTTCTTAAAACTGATACCTATTGTTGAGTAAGAAAACCGGTACGACCATGGCCGTACCGGACGAATAGGCTGCACCGGCCTGTGATAGTAGTTCCATAACATTGTTATGGTTGCACCACAATCACAAAATGTCCATAAGTCACCACAAAAACGGATTAGTCAGTAGTCACCAATCCGTTGGCTGATGGTTTATTTTTTTATTATTTGATTTGTAATAAGAATATTTTGACGAAACTAGTTGGTTATCAACAGTCTCGGTGTCAAGATGGAATTCGTGGTTGGAATCATTTCGCTTTCATGTAAATTGTATTGATTTTCGTGGAGCTCTTTTCGTTCATGTTGGGGCCAACACAATCGTGTACGGGAAATGTTGTTTCGTTTTACATGTGCAGTGCCTCTGGAAGTTGCACGGTTAGCACAGAATTGTCGACATAGCTGTAACGCGTGTGTGATTGCATCTACAGTGGCGTTTAGTGTCTGTAGTGAATAATAACGCTATGTTCATATTTAACGATAATCACAAGCCTATGTTGGGTTTGACAGGGTTAATCATAGCAACTTAATCTTCAAAAAACGAAATATCACCATGCAAAATAGACTTTTATGTATGCCCCCCTACTTTTTCCTTGGCCCCGCACTGGCCCCCCCACTTTTTAAGTCTAGAATCGCCACTGATCTGGACCAAGCTCTCGTTTTCTGTGAAAATCGAACAATCGGATGTCGGTAGCTCAACAGCTTGATATAAGAATTCGGTAACTCTTTGTTCGTTTTCGCTGAGTAGAGGTGCAGGGTGTCAAGATGATAGATTTTTTTTATTAACAGGAGTTGTAGAAGCGGGCAGCACGGACGTGCAGATTGCTTGTCTCCTTGTGCGCGTCTTTAAGTGTCTTGTTCAAGCGCACAGCAACGATAACACAGGCAGGTGCAGGAGTCAGACCCTTCGATCCGGAACCGTCGCTTTTAACCTTTGCGTTGCGCCATCGATGTTGCGTATATATTTGCATCAGTAAAGGCGATTGCCGTTTCTTGTCTGGGAGAACACAACACGCAAGGAACTTCAACCCCTTGAGTTAAGCAAGATAACTACAGAATTTGCCCATAACGGCACCTCTAGGGGATTGCATAAAGAACGTTATTGCCGAGTTGACATTATAAGCGAACTGAAATGCATATAAAAAATGGCATCGCGACCAAACTAAACGCAACGTTACGGGCGAATTAACGTTACAGAGGAAGCCGTTATAAACGAATTCAACTGTATAGAGCAGATTTACATAACGGTTTCAGGCCCCATTCGGATTAAACTAAAAAGTTAGTTTCAGGGCAAATTGTTTATTTTCAGGGCAAATTGTTATTTTCAGGGCAAATTTTTTCCGCCCCCCCAGTAAAATGCCTTCCCGTACACCTATGACCAGGATCAGGATCATTCATATTATCCCGAGTTACTGGACAATATGTCGTTCGTTTGAAATTATTATAGAAATAGGAACTGTCTAAGGCGTTTTAGGGACCCGGTTCGGGTCCCTAGAATTTCAAATCGTGTCCCTAGAATCAGAGAAAATTATCATCGGGCCCCTAAAATCAGAGAAAATTGGGTCCCTAGAATCAGAGATATTGGGTCCCTACAGATCCAAACCGGGTTCCTAACATTTTCCTTAAAAAAAACCCTGGTCTAGTGTTATCAGTAGTGAAATCAGCGCAACACATGCTCATTACACTTCGAAAGTAATGCAGCGAACTACAGGCAAGATGTACAGCAATTGATAGTGCACAATAGAAATACCACTGTTTTATAATTTTATTAAAATTAGCGTTTGGTGAATAGAGTTTTTATTTTACAAATTGTTAAATATAGCTCAAAAGTGACTGATTGGAAAGGTAAGCAACTGTCAAACCACCATTACAAGCACTTGAAATAAATGTTTCTACACCCGAGGTGCTGTGTAAGAGTAACTGATACTCCCACACACAATCATCAAGTAGATTACAAATTTGCACTCGTGGTCCACATCGAAAACAAGTTTCACGCTGGTTTGGGTTTTCCTTGAAAACGCAGAGTACCAGACGACAGCGCTAAACATGGTTTGCAAATATAGTTTTCCTGCATTCAATTATTTGTTGTTATTCACAGATCACTGAACGATACACAAATCAGCTCTGTCTGGTGATCCACTCCTCGCGTAGATCTACAGCAGCACCAGAACCAAGTTCACGGTTGAGTGCGCTGTCTGTAAGAACTTGAAAACTATCATCAACAACAGTAAGCAGTAGAATAAGAGTTTATCTACCTCCCAACTCTTGTATTTCATCCAGAACCTCATCCAACCTCTCACTTGTGCCCAACCTGCTGGGTGACGTCAGACCGAGATCTTCCAGCCGGTCCTGAACAACTTTTTTCATTTCTGGAGCAAATATTCAGAAAGAAATCAAGAACTTAATAAACTTAGTCTTTATATCGAAGTAAGGAAGCAGATAATATCAGCTCTTCACTCATATATTACACAGTTGGTCGGCCTCCTTTCGCTTCAGTAACGTTTGTCAAATGCACATGCGAAGACATAAGGTCAGCTGATAAACGCACTCGTGCATGACCGCGTCAATCGCTGGTGTCGTGTTTTGAAAGCAATACGTCACCGGCAGTGATATGCACTGGTGGATTTGTAAGTTTAAGGGGGCGAGCAAGGCATTTGTTTGAGCCCCCTCCCCTTTTCAGGGGACCCACTTGCTGTTTCGTGTGCAAATTTTTCTCATTTTTGTTGAAAAATTTCTCGCCAACTCATACGATACACTCTGAAGTGGATCATAACTAAGTGCTCCGCTTTCAAAAAAGCCATCAACAGCACATGCGATGTGTAAGTGCTCCGCTTTCTCTAGTTTGCAAAGTGTTCATTCAACCGGATCAAACACCTGCGTTTTTAAGAATCACACAGAGAAGGGAGAAAATTTCATCAAATCTGTCGTTCATGTTGAGGTATCGTGGTTGCAACTTTTCATTGATGACGATACTTTCTTCAATACAGTAAATTTACTCCCAGAAAGACCGAAGATCCGAACATGGGGGGTGGGTGCCAAACTTGTTGCTTACCCCGGGCGCCATCTAACCTCGTTACGCCTCTTAAGCAGAAACACTTGTTTGTGACGGTTTTCGTCTCATATTTGTTTTTAATGCAGCAGAACACAAGAAATATGTTGAAGCCGCCATTGTCCCTGCCCACAAAAGTATTGTCAGGCTCCGGAGGACCAAATGCCACACAGCCTGAAATCAAAGCCGCATGGGCAAAAGTTCTCTAGGCCCGAACTTGGGACGCCCCTGGTTTAACGTAGCCCAACAGGCAGTTACGTCACACAGAGACAACAAAGCAACCTCAGCACGTGACTTCTTACGTATGAAGATGTTTCAGACGAAAAACTACGGAATGACATCAGTTCTTTTTCAAATCCGTTCAAAGTTACTCACCCAAAAGAACTTGGGCACGAGGAACTCTCCTGGGTTTGGGTTCGATCTCATTCTGTGCATCGATGTTCACCTGAGTCATCAGCACTGGTTTGCTCGGGTCTTTGTTGGTGAATTGGAATAACCTGAAAAGGCGGCAATGGAAGCGGAGATGGTACGAAAAACACCACGACTCACAAATCTTTGTTGAAATTATGAACAACTTGTGAAACGAGCGGGAATCGAACAACAAACATTTCGTTTGCTCATCAGTTTATATCCTGTACATCCTCTTATCCGATTGCATTGTCCTAACGTCAGTAAATGATTTAATCTGTTTATAGTTTTATAGTCAAGCGTGTAAATATTTGTATTAATGTCCCCACAAACCAATCTTCCACAAAACTAAGATCTTACGAAACAAACAAGTGACACCCCAGGAATGATAAATTAAATGTATTTTATTTTCTTACGATACAACACAAAGGTGTGAAAAAAACACTTTGCAAACGTATTTTCGGACCAATCCTTTACATGAAATTGCAAATTTAACTCACCTGGTCAGCTTCTTATAATTGGCGCGAGAAAGGAAAGTTTTTCTGAATGAATGACGTAAAGGGATTGACGATTTACTGCCGACTAAAAAATCTTCGAGTCTGAAAAATTACAAGGTTTTAGAATTTCTGTCGTGACCACAAAACCTAAACTTCATGGAAAGTTTACTTTCAGAATAATACTAAGAAAAGTTCAGATCAACTATGTCCAGCCGAAATGCATTACTGGGCCAAAAATTGTGCCACTATCTTCATGAGGGCCGCACATTGAATGAGTTGCTTTCGGTACCAAAGCAAATTTTTAGTTTAGAGCTACTGAGAGCATTTTAATACTAATTGATAACGAATGTATCGTAGTCCAGTGTTTCTCAACTCCTGGATCAACGTGACATCATTACTCATTTTCACAAGATGGAGTCATTGATACTGAACAATGATAATTAATTTTTTGTCTGTTGCATGATTTTGTTTATAGCCAACAAGTGCTGCTCTAACCATTGTGACATCACAATACTTGCACGATAAATTATTGGCCCGCAATGCAGTAACAAGATAGGAGTTGTGATTCCTTGTTTCAACCCTTTAAAAAATTTTGAACCTCAAATTTGAGAAGTGGTTTGGTGAGGTATGCCGCCGAACGTATGTATTTCTTCTACGTCTGATATTGTGGTCGTCGCAGTAAGAGGGTGGGAAGCACTGAGTTGATCAACCGAGTGTGTTTCGAAGTCGAAACATAATTTAATTTTAGCAGCGCTCACTTCGAAGAGGCGGCGTTGGCGCTTAATTGGATTCATAAAAAATCGGTGAAATCATGAAGTTCAGATATGTTTTTGTTGTTCTAAACGTAGTTTTTATCTGCAGTCGGGATGAGCAAATAATTGAGACAAAATTTTTGTTCACAAGCAACTGCTCTGCGGTTTGACTCCAGTTCCGCATAAAGTTGCTTTTGATAAACAACCAACCAACTAAACAATCACCAGACTTTATCCATTAAAAGGATTTGTGGCTTCAGCTTGAGTAAGGCATTGTTACCAACTGACTAGAACGATGAAGCCTGTGGAGAATATTTGTTCCCAGACAATACTGGGCCACAGAGAAGTTGCGGTCGTCAAGCCATGTTCACACACAAGCCATGTTCACACACAAGTTAAAGCGGCGTCGACAAAACTTGGAGATAAATGTGTGTTTTGCAACACTCCGTTATGAAACGCGTCTGCATCTCAATCCACCTGAACTGTGGCTCGTTGCAATAATAAGAGTCATCGGGGAGAATGTACTCCCTGGCCACGTCACATGGCCGACGAGGTTCTCTCACTGGAAAGGGATCGGGGCCTCGGGGCTTGTAGGGGGCAATCACCCCCTTCATGTTCGCATCGGTTGTATCTCCTAAAAATTAATAACATTTGAAGAAATCAAACAGATAATGAAAAATCAACGGAAACTAGTTCCACAAAAGATCACCTCTGACATCGTCAGCTTCATCATCTTGGAGACCAACCACCCAGCAATTCGCTTCATTCGTATCTTTTCGTCTGAGCACGAAGTCCGAGTGCATTGTGGGAACAGGCGACTGCAAGCCATCTTGGTTGGCAGTCGATAACCTCCGAAGATCAGGCGATTCTAGGCACACGAACAAACAGATGCAACGTGCACTTCATTTACAACAATTTGTGCAACACTGATAGTTCATGTGTGCACAAGTGGCTGCACACCATTAGCGTTCTTACAATCAGTCGATATAAAGTGCTGAGCGACAATCAGCAGATCATGCCCGCATCGCTTCACAAAAGCAAAACACACGTGCAACAGTATTTAATGCAGAGAGGATGACGAGGCTCGGTATTTTGACATACTTTTTGCATTCAATCAATTCCTGCCGCGCGTGAACTGTTCCCTTGCACCCATCAACGAGGATCAGAAGGCTGGACAGGCTGCAAGTACAGTGTTTTAAGTATTCGGTATGACCCGCCCGGGAATCGAACCCAGCCTACCAGATTAGGTGGTCGTGCTCAGCCCATTCTACCATCTATCCGGTTGAAATAGAACAATCATCATTAAAACAAAGTTTCTGATTTTTTCAATGGCACTGCACTCCTTAATCAACTTTCTTTGACTGTTAGTTTAAACTTGCTTTAACAGGATGCTTTTTCACTCTAGCGTTGCAATGAGTTACGTCACCATCCGCCTCACCAGTAGAGAAGCTAGATCGCACGTGCTGTGGCGATAATTGCACCTTATCACTAATTAAATAACACACTAAGCCTCACATGAGCTTTCCTCAAGAATCAGGCCACAGCTTATCGTAATATTAATTACACTCGAAGAAGGGACAGGAAATGCAAGCTGAAAGTTTTCTTAGTGAATAAAGTTACTTTGCAATGGTGAAGAATGACCAGAAATTGGTGGGAGGAGAGGTCGAGAGGATGAATTAGGAGGTCGAGGTCGACGCAGCAAAAAACTCCTTGAATCCATCTTTTTACGCAATCATTTCTCGAATCTGGAACTAAGAAGGAAAAGTTACTTCAAAATATTACCACTGCCATTGTCCAAAGGCGAAATAATGTTGTCTGATGTACAGAATAGGATCGCAACATCCAGATAGCGATTAACCAAGAGCCGAGAGTATTCTGTGCTGTTCGATATTCGGATATAATTCTGTCAATTAATCAGATAAAAAAGTAACGTTACTACAGCATGTGACAAAAGTTTAAAGCACACAAAAGCAGAAAGGGCATTCAGTGCATGTGGACTCTTTGCTACAAAACTCCGGTATCGTTTACACAACTCTACAATCGATGTTTTATAAGATGTGTTGCAGAAGCAGTAAATGTTAAAAATGCAGGATTTTCTTTATAACGTACGTTCGTACAGGGCGTATGTGTATACAAACAACTCTTTTACAAACAACTCATCATGCAAATCTCGTGAAATAAATTGTCTAATGTTGAGCAGTTATTACCGGTTAACAGGTTAGCTAAATCACAAATATATAAATACATCCATTATCCAGATAGAACAAAATTATTTATATCTGAACTATAAACATAGTATAGACATGAAGAACTTACAGAATTGAGATAGTCATCTGTAACAAATGCATTTCTGCTCCGATTGAAAAGTACAACTTTCTATCACTTTTCAGGTATAGAGCTTTCTTAAAAAACAACAAGAAATGCAGAACATACCTAGAAAAGAAATACCTTGATTGGTGCAAATGTGTCTGAGCACTGTAACTATTTTCATTGTTCAAATGACAATAATTCATATGAGAGGTTCTCAACCTCACATTTGCCCCTAGGGGAAACCCTTGCAACTTTTTTACTTTTATGAATGCATCTAATAAGACCAAAGACAAAAACAAGGTTTTCTAATAACAGAAAGTAATGTCCACTTCCAAATAGAAGTCTAACATAAAGTAATGAAAGCACATACCAATGGTAATTTTCTGTTTTACTCTCAACTTAAATCTTGAATATAAATGATGCAGCCCTAAGACGATGCTGAAGTGAAAGCACTAGCATACATCAGTATAAAGTGGAGTAGAAAAGGCAAAATAATTAACATTTAGCACAATTTTGAATCACAGTACAGTAGAAAACTTCTAATTCTACCTTTACCATAAATCATGATATAGAAAATTTCACTCCTGGATAAAATTTCAAACCATATTTGGTAAATTAGAAAATTTACAGACTGAAAACCAAGCAACAAAAATTATTCCCTAACAATTACAATATGTTCTTTGTTTTAATACATGCAGCAATGTTTCTTTGAAACATCTTAGGTAATTGCTAACACATCAGTTAATTCTGTGGCACAAAAAAACTTGTTCATGCACACCTTTCTGAACTGTTGCCCTTTCCTGAGTTCAGTGAATAACAAAGCTTGAGATTTATTCACAAGAACTACTTCACTGATTCTTATGTTTTAGATTTGCTTTGATGAAAGCTCAAAAAGATCACTTTTATTGGCAAAAGTTGAATACAGGGAAGACAGACAGAAAAATATAAAAATAATTTCACAAACAATTACCATGATGCTAACTTACGAGGTGTTTAATGAATATGCAGACTAATTAGCTTAAAGATGTACTTCGGCTTATTCTTAGCAATTTTTTAGGTCACACCATAAAGCAACTTTTTACAATAGAGAGGAAGTTTTTAAATGCATGGCTAATGTTTTTTATCCTAAAAAAATATGCATTGCAAAGGTGTTTTCACTTTTGCAGAAACTGAAAACAACCTGACTTTCAAACCAAACAAGACTAAGGTCATAAAAAATTTTAGCAAAAATGTTTTTTTGAGTCCAGCATTTGCTAACTATTGGGCTTGAAGAAAATAGATTTGCCATAACTGCAAAAAAAACATACTAAATCTGCAGAAACTTGAGAAACCATACATATTTAAAATATCTAAGGTTTGTTTATCCTTATTTGGAATAACATTTCAACCTGTATCCAAAGAAAAGGTATTGCACATCTTTAAGGAATTGAAGTCTCTTTGCTTGCTGTAACCTTTCAGTCACTCTGCCTGCCATGCTCCGCTTTCACAACTTTGCAATGATTCGGACTTGCCCAATGTGCAAGTCCTTAATAGTCACAGTCAGTGATTAAAACAGACACTTTCCAACAAGAGATGCAATGCCTGCATGTTGTACTATTGCTATTTAAAGTGACATAGCTATACAGTTGCATAATATGTGGCTGTTCCACCTCCAATGCAGTTATAAAACATTCCGTTGTGTCTGTTGTGCAGACAGTGTGTGCTTGTACTCTATTAACTTCTTGTCTGCTTCAAAACCTTAAAAATAAATTGAATATTCTAAAATGTCAATATGTGATTAGTTATTGCACGTGATATTATCACAATTGATAGCTGTTTCCAGTCAGCTGCATGATTCATGAGTGTCACTTTCATCTTAGAAAAAAGGATCAGTTGGAAGCATGTTCTCATCAGAATGAATCAAAACAAGTTCTGAGCAGAAACATGACAGCATGGGACCAGTCGTGTTATTGGGGCAGGTGTGCAAGTCACCCACTATAAAGACTTTTGGGCTGGCACGTGATCACAACAAAAATTTAAAAATCAGATTCAGGATTTTGAGTGTTCCCATTTAATGAGCATGCTGATTACCTATATGTTTCCAAACCTTTGTTTGTATACATGGATGTTTTAACTTGTTTGTATTCAAACTCATGTTTGGAATTCAGTTCCTAAGCAAGGGGTTTGCTGTTACAATCACAGAGTTAAGTAAACAGTATAAATTACCAGGTATTAAAAAAACATTAATATAACATGTAAGTGGTCACACCTGTTACAAAGAACTATATCCATGCTTTAATCAAAAAGTAATCTTATTTTGAATTAAATAAGCCTACTCTAATGAATATATGCATAAAACACATCACCATTCGTAAATGAAAATCTCTAAATAAAAAAAGCTTTATATTGTGAAAACACAAAATTAGCAGCAACCTTGTTGTGAAAAGCTAGAAAATTTAAACATCCCCTTGCATTGATCAAGGAGATTCATTGTTTAGAAGTGGATGATAAACATTAAAAAAAAAATCAGTCTTGTTAAGTAATCAAAGTCCGATCTGTGCATAGTCTTAAGACAGGGGTGGGCAACTAATTTTACTTGAAGGCCTCTTTGAGAAGGCCGCGTTTAGCAGAGGGCCGTACCATTTTATGGAAGTAGAAGCAAGTCTCGGCTAACTTAGCCTCAGCACTAATATTTACTGTGATAAATTGGAGGAATTTCAGATTTTAATTCTAATCCCAATTTGGGAGGGTGAAAGAGCCAACAAAGCCTTAGAATGTAGGTCATCAGAAAATTTTGGTAACCAGGCATCAATAAGTGCGACCCACATGGGTCTCAGGTCACCATTCTTTTTCCCAGGATATGATGTTCTGCATCAGAAAAGAATGGCCATAGGGGTGTTGGTAAATATCCGTATTGGCAAGGAGATTGGCCAAATCAGTTAAGCTGGTCAATGGAAAGGTGCCTGCATCTCCAGCTATAATATATTTATATGCAGGCTTTCAGATGTTGTGGCTTCTAGCCATGTGAGTATGCCCCAGAACCATGCGTGAAAAAGATTGCAGCAGATTTTGCTGGAGCTGAAGCAGGTCAGGTAGGCACATCAGAAGGCAATGGTAGGTCAAGGTCTTCTGCAGCTTGATGGTGTTATTGTTACAGGAACTCATCAGATTCATTGCCAGGGCTGAAAGAAAAGCTAACTGCCACACAAATTTAGCAAGGTACCTCTGATGAGGTCACATAATTTCTGGTTTAGTCGTCTTTTCATGTTCTTAGCAAGGAAATCCTTGTGGGAATTGCTTGATGTTGGGATTTTGCAACAACGAGCAGCTACTTAGGTGTGGAGGGAATCGGAGTCTAAGTAAGCACTTATTCCAAATTTGATACTAAGTCAAAGAAATGCCTTATTCAAAAGTTATGACCTTAAATCTACAAATTGGTAATTAATCCCATAATTAGAAAATTAATTAGTTTATTTTAGATAATCACTTTTGAACCAGAAATGCTAGAAAGTCGATCAGTGTCTCAAAAGACTCGAATTCTAGCCTAGTTTCCAATGAAAACTTCAGTGAAATACTTCTGTCTAGTGGTTTGGGCCCAGGTCAGGTAACATGAGCCAAAAATGGCCAAAAATTTACCTTACTTATGACGTCACTCACAAAAAACCCGAAAACAAAAAATTATTTTTCATTGCAGACTAGAAGATCTGCTGAGTCTTTTGAGGGTTTGAACAGCTCTCTAGCACAATCGACTGGTGAGTTATGGAGTTGCAAAGTGGCACAAATTAGTGCTCAATGTGTAATTTCGAAGTACAATATACTCGTACCACGAACACAGACGTGTTAAGCACTTGTTTGGGCTTCAATTACAAGGTGTTGTGAAACTGGAAATAAATATGGCAAACCTTCAAAAACGGCTCAGTATCCAGAAATCGCTATACCAAAAGTGTTAACATCACCTATCTTAGTTTTTGCCAAAAGCTTTTAAAATTTATTTTCTTATTATGTACATCTTTTGCTTGAGCTTGTGGACACTGCAATTTCTGATGATCCTCAACTTTCAACATATTGTTACCTATTGCTAAGTCATCATATCAAACATTGTTCTCAATTGGTGCATGGGTCTTCCTATGGTTAGTCTCATTGTCAATGTCATACAAATGCTAAGGTTTTACACTATCTCATCACAAGACCACATAAACACTAATTGCTAGCGCATGTATAACACATGCGCACAACTGGATTTAAAAACCTTTTACAAAAATTTATGCATGACACTAAAAGGCAAAAATTTTATGTCCGTCATAAAATATGTCAAGGACCATGTTTTTCTTTTTCAGTTCCATGTGAAAAAAGCTTTGTCTTGTTAAAAATAACAGGAAAAAACTGTAAATTAAAGCAGCTTCACCAAAAGCAGAAGCCATGATAGTGAGTGCAAGACAAATATAAACAAAGCTCGATTTGTGAGAAGTTGGTCAAGTAAATTATAGGTTAGCAAGACTTATAGAGAACAAGCATTTGGAAATGGAAAGCAACATCTATAGCACTGTGCAATAGGCAAACCATAAGAGGGGCATGTGGCAAGAAGTGTTGCAACCTCTCGGTTGGTGTTGCATTGAATGTGTGATTCACCACAAACAGGATGTGCACAAAGAACAACACCAAACAGGATGTGCACAAAGAACAACACCCATATATATGTGACACGAACAAGCAATAATAGAATGATTACAGCATGTGATCTCTATTGTTGCTTTATTTCTTTCCCACTGTTGGATCCCTACATTCACTCATCATCATGTAGGGATCCAACAGTGGGAAAGACATAAAGACATTCTAACATCAGGATTTGAGGTAAACAGCTAACAAAAAAGAACAAATCAGATTGGGTGTTCAGCAGCGCATAAAAGCATGTAAATTGTTTTGTTCAAGGTTTCAAATGTTTGTGAGACATTTAGCTTGAGGCTGACAACTGTTTGCAAATTTAAAGCAAGATTTGTTGGTTGGTATTGTACTAGATATATATATTCACTTTTTCATGTTTGGCTTGCACACATCGTCGACATGTTTCAGGTGATAGCAGATTCACAAAAAACAGAATTCATGAGGCACCACAAAGCACACAGAAGGTTTTGCTTGCTATGCAAAGACAAAACTGATGAGACGCATACACCTAAACAACGGACCAACAACTACTGCAGCTTCTATTTGAATAAGGGACATGTTGGTCGGTAAAGCTAAATGTGTAGTTTTGTAAGCTTCTTGTTTAAATCTCTGAAGGGCCACTGAGGGCTTTGTTTTGGGATGAGTGAATGCAGAATGTTCAAATAAATGCAAATAAATAATCGCACACAAAAATATAAAGTCATGGCATGCAATGGAGGATGTGCAAAATGGTAACACTGCATGTGCATCAGAATGACCCTTGAACAATATCAGCAATATTGTGAAGACAACTGCACAGACAACACACTGAAATGGTTATGCCATAGTTCCCAGGATCAAGATAAGGGAAATACCCAAAAAGAAATGCCTATAGCATGGGGCAAGATGAAAGACATCAAAGAAATCAGAAATGTCTCAATTTGGCATGTGACAAAATTGCAGGATGGAAAAGAACTATTTGTAAATCCCAAGAAGAAAAGCTGGAAAAACACTAATTGCTAAAATGTCTCATCTTATAGGACCCTTCAACTGCAGTGAAAAATGGGAACCAGTAGCAATCCACATGTTACAAGTATTTCTTCCACTAATACGCCAGAAGCCATCACTCAGATAAAAAAAACAGAGAACATGTCAAATACTTGAACAAAAGAATGGAAAGGTGGAAACATGGAAAGCTACAAGAACTATCTCAGAATGTGAAGCTATTCAAACAAGAACCAACAAACCAGTCAAAAGCAAAAAACAATCAGACTGGAAAGCCTTCTGTAGACTAATGCTACAAGGGTAAGTGAAAAATGCCCTTAGATTTGTGGATAATGCAAGTGGCATTGATGGAAGATATGACATCACTGTAGGCATCCAAAGGCAGCAGAATTAAAACAATCTGCCATAACTTGTACCCCAAAAACAATAACAGAGAATGTCATCTTTGAAAACATAACTCCAGATGAAAACGCATCCAGTGCAAAAAGCTCATCGGAGTCTGGAGGACCAACACAATTGACATGGTTGGAAAGAAAAGATATGTTCAAAATTAAATGGCACCCATTCACAAAAACTAGCTGATGAAATCGCCACCTTTGCGAGATGTCTGGCAACAAACATTATTCCACACGATCACATATCAACATCATCATTGCAGCGGAAACACTACAAACATGTGCCAGACTGGAATCAGGCATAGAAGCAGCAATACTCGCTGTAAGGAAAAGTTGCAAAGATGAAAAAAGTGAATGCTCATTGTTAGTTGACAATGCTGTTACATGTATCTGTATTGCCTTGAACTACTGAGGCAAGCACATGAAACAGGAAAGCAACCAGCAACAAGAGATATCCCTCACTGAGTTCACTCTATTACTAGGCTGCGCTATCATTATATGGGGATAAGTGAATTACTACAATTCACTTGTGGTGACTATATCACAATGACTTGTTACTTATGGGCACCAACTACCAGTGACCATTGCCTACATGTGGTGTCACCTCCAGGCCGCCACATCACTTCCTTTGCCATTAGCTTGAAGTTCTATGACTTTATCATTCATACTTTGACTTCATCCTTTTTACAAGTTCGACCCTTTCCCTTTGGTTCAAGACAGTTCAATGGAGGATGTTGCTGAGAGGGGCTTATGGTCTTTCTCTCAAGTTGCTCAACAGCCACCACTTGTTACAGGTATCTGCATCACTTTGAACTACTGAGGCAAGCACAAGAGAAAGATGGCAATTTGGGGCATTGAACTAACGGGAAAGCAACTGGTTCTGAACTTGGGTTTGCTGCTCACTTCTTTCACCATGTGTATGCCCACCATCATTTCTGTTACATTGATGTCTACTGTGTATTTGATTCAACATTTGTGTTTCAATAATATTGTTTTTACTTCTTTATTATGTCTTTTGGGCTTGCCACTCACATTGCTAGAATTGGACACATGAATATTTTGTCCAATGTTATATTTGGCCCAACTTTTTTCATTTCTTTTTCGTAATCTGTTACTTGTGACTTTGGTTACTTTTGTATGCATTTACAGACTGATTGTGTCATTTGGCTTCATATGTTATTTTTACCTTGTTCCTTTAACTACTATGCTTTGTTATGTGTCTTCATAGGAAAAAAATACTGTAGTTGGTCACCATCATACAAGAGCATTGAATACATGAGGAAAAAAGAAGATTTGTAAAAAGCGCCAGACATTTGAAGTTATTGGAAAAAAATTAAGATAAAGATGCACGTTGTTTCAACAAGGCATCAAAGGTCCTGACATATAAAAACAAACAAAAAGGAATACAGAAAGTTGACAAAAAAAAAACAGTAACACACTCATTAAGTCAAACCATATACGCAACATTCATTTACATAACACAGACAATGATGGGCAAGCAATGTTTGAAGAGATGAAAGATGTACATATGATAAAGTGGGTCATACAGATGAAAAAAGTGACAATGGAAGTAATGAAGCATATAGTCATGCAGCAACAGTGACAGTACACGATAGAGGAGGCACATAACAGAGGCAAAAAGCAAGGTTTATTAATACAGACCATCATGAAACAGCAACATAGCTACTCATGGGCCATGAGTACCACAGTTGCATATATGTCTTGCGAAGAGCATCTTAATGAGATTAACAAGACCAGGGTAGAAATCATAGTCAGCTAATCAAAAATTTCAGATATAGCAACACATTATACAACAGGGAAAGCACATTTGTCCACAGACACATGCACACAGCTGCAGGACAGTCACGCATGAATGCACTCCTAAAGGATGCCCTATAAAAGACAAATGTCTGCCAGTAATGGATCTTGGTTGCAGATGTAAAATGACATAACTGAAGTCATGAAACTGATATTGAGCAATCACAGCACACCAGTAATAAAAATAATTATTTCTTGCATTGCTGGTCTAGCCTTAAATACAGCCACAAATGCTCTCACACTAAGATCATTCCACCCTTGGTAATAACCTCCAGTGGGACCAAGAACATGAATGGAAGTGACTACAGATATGTCTGGCCCGATGCAATTCAAATAAAAGGGTCAGTTTGTCATTCAAACAGCGTGGATCTCATAGCGTCCCAGGGGTTATGCATTATGGATGCTATGCCAGTGGTTTTCGGTTTGACTCTCACCTTGCCGACTTTTGCTTTTTTTCATTACTTTTTTTCAGGTTTACGTGTTACCTTTACGGGTTAGTGTTACATTGGGGTTAGGGCTACGGTTAGGTTTAGGGTTTATCTTTTACGTTTAGTTCATTTCTGCCAAGCCTGATGCACTCTCGTCGTGCATTACTGTTATGTCATAGGTGGTGTATGAATAAGTTTTCAAGTTTTAAGTTATGTCCTTGATTCTTGAAATACATCTTGTTGTCCTTGAATATTATCCGATGTCCTTGAAAATTCTTGAATATTTTTGAAATTGTTTATTTAAGAACTGTTGATTACGTTGAACATTCAAGAATCAATGATAAACAATGTAAATGAACAGAGCAATGTATAGATTTGTTCCATCTTGAACAGTTGCGCAGTAAAAAATAAATTATTGAAGAAAGGTTGTGTTTTCATAATATGCTTTGTTTATTTTTCAGTTTCATACACAGTAAACAGACTGGCTTGCCCATACGTGATTTAAGTTTTCTGAAAGTAGCCCACTGTACCCACTGGTGTGCAGAAGGGGAGGAGCAAACGGGGCGATGGCCCCGAGTTTCCAAAACAAGGTGGGCATCCAAAGAGTGAAACTGCAAAAATAAGCTGGAGCAAGATTATTTTCCTATTATAAGGCTACTACCACATGCTGCATGGATCTAATTTGTTTGAAATTTTCGAAAACTGTCAACACTAGTTTTCACGTACTCAAACACCAGTAATTATCACATTCCTCAATACCAGGGACCTATACTCTAGGTGTGTGGCACACCCAATTAAACTGATAGTGACGTGACTTTGTCCAGATCAAGCCATCAATGGAAAATTACAAAAAAGGGTTGAAAAATACTTACGGCCGTTTAATTGAATTTCTGAGCAAAATTTCAAAACTGTCCTATTTCAACTTGCTTGGTTCAGCGACTTTTTGATGCATCATTAGCTTCCCGTTTCGTTTTTTGATGTGGCAATCCTGGGTATGTGCTAACGCTGCTTCACACCTGTGCTTGCAATATGTGCATCATTTTGAGCTTTGTCACTAATTGGCAGTTCAGGCAGATTCAGCCCCGTCTCTACGGGGATGCTTTGGTGGGCTTCGCCCCTCAAGACAAAGCCCCAAGGTCCCCAAATTAATATATCAAACACCATGAATCAGTGGAGATTTCAACAAATTTTCAATATCAAGCCTTCTTGCACAAACGTAAAGCCCCCCTACTGAACACTTTCTGGCGACGGTTCTGGGAAGATTGATCATAATGGCTCACACAAACGTGTATCTGTTTTTTTCTACTGGTAAAAACCAGCCAAAACAAAGAAGTTTACAAAAGTATTCAATAAGGCAACCCAAAACAGCCAAGTATTGAAAAGAAAAAGCCAAAAAGCCAAACAACTTTTTTTCATGTGAGATTTGGCAAAATAACAAAAACCAGGAAAGAAGCACATGCACAGAGACAAAAAAAACAGATATACAGCGAAAATGAAATACAAAAAAAGGAAAGTGCAATGAACATCAACATAACAGAGATGATGGTGGGCAAGCAATGGGTGAAGAGTTGATACATGTACAGATGAGCAGGTAAAGCAAGCACACAGGTGAAGGAAGTGAGCAGCAATAAGGGTTATAAGGCAGAGAGCAATTCATTTTAACATAACATTTCATTACCAAAACAAGTAGCAAAGGCAGAAAACAATGTTTATGCATACAAATCATGAAGAAATGCAAATTTATCCACAGACAAATACAGTAGTGGGGTCGTTTGCATGGATGAGTTGTTTCCAGCCAGATGCATGGTGTCACCAAATGAAGTTGAAGAGACAAGGGTATGGACAGGTTACAGTAATATTAGCAGTAAACATTATTCCAGTAAGTGTTGGGTACATGAGAAACAAAATATGTTTTGTAAGAGAAGTGTTTAGTTCTAAGGTAGAGTTTCACAAAAAGTCATAACTTATGTGAATTAACCACTTATTTCACAGATACAACTGGTGTCATGTCATTGACACCATCATTCAGCTTTATATGATTGTGGGTCTAGGAATTAGGCTGAAGTCAATGTCCGTGAGCTCCTGGAGGTGGACATCACTTTGCTTGCCTCAAAATCCTCGTATTGCAGTGAGGGTGCTCCTCAAAAGTGCAAGTCTGAGCTTTGTCCTTATGAATGTATGTTATGACAGATGCATATGGCTCCCGGCGTTTTTCAGCTATTTTTTCTGCCAGTCTTTTGTTGACTCTGTTGCATTCTGCTGCCATCCCTCCACTTGTTGTAAAGACAAGAGGATTGAATGAAGACTTCTCAATGTCAATCACTCTTTGATTGCACTTATCCTTCTCTTTTTCAAGTTTTTGGTAGATCTCTGCGAGGGGCTTTCCAGAATAAGACTGTGAGGTAGGATGTGTGATCCTTATGGCAACAAAAGTTTTCTCACAGCTATTCCACAGTCCTCTCGCAAAGATATCCAACCTTGCATTGTCAGCAGTGTTGACTTTTCTTTCATAGTCATTTCCATTGATTGGCAGAAGCGTGGGTTCAGTCTGAACATCCCTACACACCACTCTCATTATCTGTGCCTCAGAGTCTCTCACTGAGTTATGCCTCATTGAAGTGTAGCCACCCAGTTTGCATATGAGGCTGTGATCCACAGAGTTTGTCTCTCCACAAGCATAGTGGGTGGGTATGCCTTTTACTTTCCACCCATATCTCATGCAGATGGCATCTGTGAATTCTTGTTTGTTTAGTGCATATCCAATCGTTTTGATGGGCAAGGCTGACAGCCAAGAAGATGCCCCTTTTTCCATTGCTCCTTTTATGAGTTGTTGTGACTCAGGGTCAGCTCCTTTAATGGTTCATCATGGCTGTTTTGGCATTTTGTGTCCTGCTCTTGTCATATTCTGTTTCTCGTGCATATGATATACAGCTGGTCTGAAGGGTTGTAATCAAGATCGAGTTTTTGAGTGTACATTTTGGCTGTTAGTTTATCAGTGATCTGAGTGGAGTGTTTGTATTCTGTCTTGGCGGTTTCCCAAGGATCTGTCAGACCTAGCCCACCATGCTGGAGAGAAAGAGCTAGTATTTGTCTTTCTGCCTCACTTACCTCTCGTCTTATGAGAGCAGGAATCAAGTGATCTCTGATGGCATTTTCCAGTGGTTCAAATAATTCACTCATATCCAGCACTGTTTTTTGGAAATGGGTCCATCTGGAGCATAATCCTTTGGTAAACGCTGAGTATGCTGCTTGAGGATCATCTTGTGCATATTTTGAAAGCAACTCAAGGTCTTTTACCCAGACCTCAACCTTGTTTTCTATACCTGATTCAAGTCCTGCACATGTCTGCAGTGTTCCCACTGCACGAATGATATCTTCCTTTAGAAGTCATGTGATTGTTTTGCCAATGATTCGTCGTAAGCATTTACCTATACCTACTGGCCTAATGCCATTGTCTTTTTTCTTGAGTGGAACAAGTCTGCATGCGAGGAAAGTTGATATGTAATCATGTGGAATGGTGTCCGTCACAAGACGCCTGGCCAGGGTGGCAATTTCATCAGCTAGCTTTTGTGAATGGGTGCCATATGATTTCGAACAAATCATATCTCTCTATGTTTCCATGTCAATCTGTGTTGGTCCTCCAGACCCTGATGAGTTTTTGGCATTGGATATGACTTCATCTTGAGTTATGTTTTCAAAGATCACCCTCTTTGTTTTGGTTTCAGGCTTATCAATTATTGCAGATGTTTTCGTTCTGCTGCTTTCGGTGCTCTTCTTTCAGTTTCTTTTTGATGTCACGTTTTCTATTAATATCATTAGCATTATCCAGAAATTTAAAGGCCTTTTTCAATTACCCTTGTAGCATTAGTCTACAGAAGGCTTTCTGGTTATATTGTTTTTTGGTTTTGAATGATTTTTTTAGTCTTGTTTGAATAGCTTCACACTCTGAGATCAGTTCTTCTAGGTTTCCGTGTTTCCACCATTCCATTCCTTTGTTCAAGTATTTGACGTGTTCTCTGTTTTTTTATTTGAGTGATGGCTTCTGGAGTAGAAGCAGCAGAAATACTTGAAGCATGTGGATTGCTACTGGCTCCCATCTTTTACTACCGTTAAAGAGTCCTAATAAGACGAGACACTTCTGTAGTTAGTGCTTTTCCAGCTTTTCCTCTTGGGATTTGAATATAGTTTTTTTCAATTTAACAATTTTTTGGTAAGCCGAATTGAGACTTTTCCTGATTTGCTTTATGTGCCTGATTGCCTGATTGCTATATTGCATCTGTCGCAGAAACATTTCCATTTATTATCCCCAGAATTGTTTTCCAAGTATATGAAATATTGTTCCTACGGTATTCCAACACAGATGCAGTGGTACCATTTTGTGCACCCTCCATCACACTCTAGGCCTTCAAAGTTGTCAACAATTTCCTTACAAACTCCCCACATTTACCCATCCCAGCGGCCTTACAGAATTCCAGAAAAGGCTTCATTCTGTCTACACTATACATTTGAGCCTATAATTCCGTGAAAATTTACGCTACTGGTACTTATTCAAACTGAATGAGTACCAGTAGCTACCAGTAGCGCAATGCGTATCTGTTCTTTCCCCCCAGTAGTTGTACATATAACAGTCACATAAATAAACACGAAAGTTTTATTGCGTAGGCTACCTTATGTGCATTTTCAATTCTTGTGTAGGCTAGTTCAGCAAGTTCAAACTGTCAACCTTGGGTGTCCGCCATCCTAGCTGCATACCTTCTCTGCTCGACTGCTATTCGACAAGACATTTGCGCAGTAATTTTTTTAGTTTGTGAACTTCTTTATCGTAGCATTGAGTGTGTTTTACTGCACTCTTTGAATGCACAGCCTTATATTTTTTGCAGTTGTGAACGGCTCTGACGTAGCACTGAGTGTGTTCTACTCTCCCATTTCAACACGTTGCCGGATATTTTTACAGTTATGAACGCCCCATCTTCGCGTTGAGTGCTGTGTTTTGCTCTGGTCTCCTAACTTGAAGCGCTGATTAATTTATGTGTATTACAGTGACACATTGTAGGCTACAAACAAGTAAGGAAAGTGCGTGCAGAATAATATGCACGCTGTGTCAACAAACTTCGCCAAACCAATGCCAAAATGATGTCATATTGTGACATCACAAACAGCGTATATTTATTTACATTGACCACCATGTGCCACTCCATTGCAAAGTAGGCCTACTAGAATTTTTTAAGGGAGCATACTATCGAGCAGACGTCCCGGGCATCACCAGATCTCTTCATGCCACTGATCGAACCTCACTGAAAAAATGTCCTTGAAAACACTTTAAGCGATCTGGCAACCCTATTGCTACACCTGCTCATGCCTCAACTCTTCACCAATTTCTTGCCATCATCTGTGTTATGTTGATGTCTCTATTGTGTAATGTGTATGTACTATGAAACAATTGCTTTAGGTAGTGTCCATTTTACCGCCGATTTTCTGGCGGCAACAGATCGGCTGAAGCTATTGTGCCACCAGTCTGACGCAATTCAAATGAAAAAGTCAGTTTGTCATGTAATCAGTGTGCTGTTCATAGTGTAGTGGTTATGCTTCATGTCTAGTATGTCATTGGTTTTCGGTTCGAATCTCACCTTAGTGACTTCTCTTTTTTGCTTTTTTGAAAACTTTTTCATTGGGTGTTACCTTTAGGGTTCGGTAAGGGTTAGTGTTTGGGTTAGGGGTTAGCATTACGGTTAGGGTTAGGAGTTTGCATTAGGGTTAACGTCATGGGATAACATTAGGGATTAGTGCTGGGGTTACGGTTAGGGGTTAAAGCATTAGGGTTAAAGGTTAACATTAGGGTTACAGGTTACTGTTACGGTTAGGGATTAGTGTTTGGGTTTATGGTTAGGGGTTAGCGTTAGGGTTAGGGCTTAGCTTCAGAGTTTATGTTTTGTTTTTACTTCGTTTCTGCCAAGCTTTGGATTGGCGGCACAATAGCTCTAGCCAAACCGTTGCTGTCGGCATTTTGGTGGCAAATCGACACTGCCATTATTTTATTATGTACTTTTTTATGTATATTATTCTTCGCACTTGATAAATTGCTTTCGTAAATGTTTTGTCACCCTGTTTCTCCTGCTGCTCATACTTTTTTTGACAAAGACATGGCAACCGTAAGTGAGAAGCTATACAAAATAGCAACAGAAACAAATACCAGAAACAAGCCAAAATGAAGTCACAAAGAAATGTAACATATCACAAAAGTAAAAAAATAATCAAAAAAAGAACACAATAGACATCAACATAACACAGATGTTGGGCAAGCAATGGGTGAAGAGATGAGGCATGTACAGGTCAGATGAGCAGGTGAGGCAAGCATACAGGTGAAGGAAGCAAGAAGCAATAATGGTTATGAGGCAGAGAGCAGGGCATTTTAATTCAACATATCATAGCAAAAACAAGTAGCATGGGGCCTGGGCAGAAAACAATGTTTATAAAACAAATCGTGAAGAAATGTAGGTTATACCCACAGACCATAGTGGGGTGGGTTGCATGGATGAATTGTTCCCAACCAGATGCATCGCATGGTGTCACCGAATGAAGTTGAAGAGTAAAGGATGTGAACAGGTTCCAGTATTATTAGCAGTAATCATTATTTATTCCAGTGAGTTTTAGGTACATGAAAAACAAAACACGTTTAGTAGGTTAGAGAATTATTTAGTCCTAAGGTATAGTTTCACAAAAAGCCATCACTTATCTATGTAAACTAACCATTTATTTCACAAATGTAACTGGTGTCATGTCATTCATTCATTGACACTTACACTCACTGCACCTCGGGTTTATATGACTCTGTTTTTGTGTTGTTTCTTGTACATTTTGCTTGCTTATCATCACAAAAAAACATGAAGCTTGGTTTGACGTACTCAACCCAACTTATCACACGCATTGTCAAAGTAAACACTAACAGCCACAAACGAAAATATTGTGTGAAAACTGATCTTCCGTATAATTTTCAATCATGAAACATTATTCCAGTTTCATGGTTGCTAATCGCTGTGCTGATTGTGGTAACCGGCCGATTTCAACACTTTTAGCGCTAATGTCAAAAAAGCCAAAGAAACAAATGTAACGACTGAAAAGTTGTTGTAGATTTGTTCATTTCAACAAAATCCCTGGTGATTTAGAGAACTGTGTTAACAACGTTTCTATTTGAGGCTTCCATAGTAGTTTACCAGTGATGGAGTCTCAGGACTCGTCTCGAGACCCATTATTGCGAGTCTCGGTTTCAGTTCTCGACTTCTCGTCCCGGTTTCGAAGGCGACAGTTCTTGGTCACAGCCTATTTTCTTGAAACTTCAGGTATGGCAAATATGTGGCTTACTAAAACTTCTAGGCTATAATTCAACGATTTTTTCTATTTGTTGTATTTTCAGGTAAGAAAGAGTGATAGAGTTCCGGAACATGGTCTCTGTCTCGAGACTCGTCTAGGGACTGTTGGGGTATCCGGTGTCAACCGAAATTTCTGACTTTACGCCATGTGCGCATGCACAGAGCAATATGCTACATATCAAATACGCTAAGAAAATTGATGATTAGGGATTCGTGTATTGGTAAGTGTGTCGGGTTAGGATTTGGATCAAGGCGAGAAAAAAAATTAATTGAGGTCCTAGACTAAGTCCAAAAATTTTGTGTGGTTAAGGTTATTCCCGTACTATAGGTGGTTGTTGGTACCTGACATTAACCAAAAGTTTCAGTTTACGCAACACACATCAAAAAAGTAATTGCCAAACTTTATTTCTTTATTCTGAGAAGCACAATAACTGACAAACAAAGACAGGTCAGAAATTTCGCAGAGGTCAGAAATTTTGCTTGAAACCGAACAACTCCCACCTGGGACAACTGCCACCCAGGACAATTGCCACCAAGGACAACTGCCACCCGGACAACTGCCACCTAGAACCACTGCCACCTAGGACAATTGCCACCCAGAACAACTGCCACTTAGGACAACTGCAACATACGACAATTGCCACCCAGGACAAGTGCCACCCAGGACAACTGCGACCCAGGACAACTGCCACCTAGGACAATTGCCGCCCAGGACAACTGACTCTTGGAACTTATTGAATTCACTGCGTTTGCTAGTATTTAAGCTGTTTGAGCTTCACAAGCAGCTGCCCTCATATAAAAATTTTTGATATCACAATTGTGTATAATAAAAGTTTCTTCAACCTTTGACCACCTTGAAGAAGTTTCACATCAACTTTAATACTTTTGCCTGGAGAATATAGTAAAGAACTCACAATGTGGTTATCCATTTTCTGTGCTCTTGCGAATGACGGTACAGCTGTGGTAAGGATAAAGTGCTTTGCCCCTCTCAATGTTGGTCATGTGCAAACACCGTTTCTGTAATGTGCGATGATGTATAGCAAACCACCTTTTGTGTTCTTGTGTCTGTGATATGGACCATGAGTCCGCAATAAAATATTATTATTATAATGTGTCTTTGCATATATTCCTATTTTAACGAAAATGTGAACTTTTTTGCCTATGAATGTTTGGAGAACAGCCAGTTATTCGCTGCTAGCAGCAGCTGCACTCGTGTAAATGACGAGCTAACCTTGCCTTTCCCGTTTATACGATACATTTTAAGTTTTGTGCATTGCTCTTCTTTAGTGGCTCATTTACAAATTACTTCTTGACGGCAGGATTAGCAATGTTTAACCCTAGGCTTGCCGGGTCCTGTGCACTCCTAAAACCCTTTTCAGCAACGATTGGCAACACTTTTCCTTATTAATTGTTGTCACGTCGACTTGATTAAGTGTTCGTTGCACACCTTTACACTTTCTCGGACTCGCAGGAAAAGCCACCCAAGATTCTGAATGTGAAATTGGGAAACTGCATGAACTGCAAATTGCCCTTACGTAGGATGGAAAAAACATAACTTGGACGTTGTGGGTTCAGCAAAAAGGCATGAAATTGTAGCCCTAGCCATAACAACCTGGAAAAACATTGCGAGGTACACAAGGTACATAGCAGAGGTGAGCATGGACAGGATCAGGATTGGATCTCCTGCAGGATACTTGCGACTTTTTTGGATCATGATTGGACTTGGATATTTATTTTAGAAAAAATTTGGATCAGGACAGGATCAGGATATTTGTTTGATTACTATAACGAAATTTCCCTGATAGTGCTTTAAGATGTCACAAATGATGGTGCTAGTTGTCTCTTTGCTATGGTTTTATATCCACAAAAAATCAAAATGATATTGTCAGTATGTGCTGCACTCATCACAAGCAGTGATAATTCGTGTTACAGGGAAATTTCGTTATAGTAAATTTGATAACTCTGACGTATCTAATTTTATAGAACCTTTCCCATGTGACTTATCAGCTCAAAATTTTCAAACCAAATACTCAACATTAAATGAAACTGGTAAAATGAATCATGCAAGTAAGCAAAAAAATTTATCATATTTTC
>Ga0210059_1003622_pt1 | contig 24780 bp, 19 predicted proteins | sample Ectturendosymbi2_FD_188042 | JGI IMG/M metagenome (GOLD analysis project Ga0210059, IMG submission 188042) | Ecteinascidia turbinata endosymbiont from Florida, USA - Sample 2 (SPAdes) (version 2) | ecosystem: Host-associated > Tunicates > Ascidians > Unclassified | place: Key West, Florida...
GTTGTTGCAGACGTAGATCTACGTAACGAAGAGAATAGACCTACTGTAGTTTAACCAGCGGTGCAGTAGCAGAGGAACGTCAGTAAGTAGGCCTATAAAAAACACGATAGATGAGATGGCTGACGCTGTCACTGGAGGCAACGATATCGGTCTCCGGTCAGCCAATATACCAGAAGCGGAGACATGATGCTTCACAACACAAAAACGTCAGACCACAAGTCTTTTTCGTCGCCAGAACCACAACGGCCAAGTACTGACAGAGGCTGGCAGCTGGTTTTGTTGTTCTTCTTCACAAACTTGCGTTTATTGTTTCACTTGTAGGCTGGTGTGCACGGTTACGACCAAATGCGCGCATTTCCTTGTTGGAAAGGGATTCTGCGAGTGGAAGCACTCTTGAAGAATCCATTACACTAATTAGTGTTGGCTAACCCAATCTCAACCAGCAACTGACTGAATACACATAGACACATTAGACAGCTTTTGGAATGTTGGTTTCTTGCTTGGCGCGAAAAGTACACCAACTTCACTTACGTGCCTGACAATGCAATAGCCATAACTAACGGCGACTGAATTCGGTGCGACACGTAACCTCACGACTGCCGTGTGAAATTCAACCATTCGTGATAAATTACAGAACAATATAAACCACATCATCCGGTATCAGATCTCTCAAGTTATCAAGAAAATTTTCGCAGGAAAAAAACAAAGCGCAAAAAACTTAAAAAGTGTTCAAAACGTTTTGGATAATCCGGATCCGGCTTGAGCAAAAATGATATCCAATCCGGCTCCGGGTCCAAAAAAATCTCATAATTCTACCGGATCGGACTCCAAAAATCCGGATCCGAAACAACACTGCTGGTAGCAGAGCAGAGGTGAGCATGGACAGGATCAGAAATGGATATCCTGCAGGTTACTTGCGATTTTTTGGATCAGGATTGGATTTGGATATTTATTTTTGAAAAAAATTGAATCAGGACAGGATCAGGATATATGCTTGATTTTTATAACGAAATTTTCCTGAGAGTGATTCAAGATGTCACAAATGATGGTGCTGTTGTTTTCTTTGCTATGGTTTTTATATTCACAAAAAATCAAAATGATTTTGTCAGTATGTGCTGCACTCATCACAATCGATGAAAATTCGTGTTACTTCATTGTAAACATTTTCCGGCTAGGACCTAGCAGCTAGGTGGAAGTAGTAAGCTGCTCTTATATTGCTGGTATGCTGCTTTGTTTTGTTGTGCTAAGTGGCATGTGTGTGTTGTGTAGGCTAGTATAGTCTATTTCATGAGTGGCCAACTTGTCTTCGACTGGGATCGACTAGAAAATTTCTTGATAACTCGCGATTGACCAGTTGGTAATATAATCACATATACAAAACGCCAAAGTTGAGTATGACATGCGCAAATGCAGTGTACCATCGCCTTAGTAAGTGATGCACAGACAGAAGGCAAAGTGTCTGTTACACTTAAATCATGATTGCCACGCAATAATAGAAAAAAATATTACAGTACTTTCACGGCATCTGCCGAGCAAGCCTATGGTCAGCCATCACAAGAGGCACCAAAGAATATACGTGACCAACCAACTGATGGATAATTTTTATGTACTTTTTGGAATATTGATTGAAAAATGTTCTTTTCAGGCAGCTGGTCGATTCAATGCAAAATCAGGTGCAATCGACCAAGTGACACTTGGCAATCAATCAGTTGATGCGATCAACCTGTTGGCCACCCTTGGTCTATTTGAGTGTTTAAAATACATTTCTTTTGGTTAGAATTTTGATCATTCTACCTCAAGTTTTATGCAGTCAACCTTTGCTAAAAGACAGTTTGAGTTTGTAGTTTTTGTAAGCTACATAGTTTTACTATATTTTATATTGTGATCTACTCTCAATCTTACAAAATATATTTTTATTTTACCAATTGATTGAATGCTGGAGCTCTTTTGCAATTAGTTGATTCAGGTAGAATTGGCCACATAAAAAGGGCTATATTCGTGGATTAGCGGATCTTCTTTGCCGTATAGCCTAACCAAAAACCCTAACCCAAATTGTAAACCTGTGTCTGGTTTTCAAAACCTATTAAAAAGGTGCTGTAGTGTACTTTACATCAAAAATTTTCCCATTAAAAGAGTCGTCTCTATCAGCCCAGTCTAAACAACAATGCTGAAAGCCCAAATGACGACATTCGCACAGCAGGAATTCCCTTTGGACCAGGTTCATCGTACTAGCTGCTAGTGCCACGAACTCAGTGTTATAAGTGGACTGAGCCAGATACACTACAGTTCAAATGGAAAAACAACCATAGCAGAGCTATTCCTCTGGCAGCGAAATATACGCTAATTTTCTGTTTTTACAATTGAAAGTGCACAACATGTGATGCTATGTTTATGGATTAGGTCACAAAATGACAGGGTGTTTTTGTTTGGAAATGGCTATAGGTCCGCTGGCAGTGACACAGTTAGAATAAAACGCTGAGTTTGTCACATTAGCAGCACTGTCATGGTAGTCAGGTAGACGTATCTTACTGTGTGAATGGTTTTGGTGCTGACTCTTGCCATAATCGGGCCCACTTTGTTTTGGTTGTAGTGGTTGCGCTTTTCATGGTACCGGTTTTTATTTACATTTTTCAAAAGTTTCTAAACTTTTGTGGTCAGATTTGTGGTTTAGGTTTACTACGTTTCTACCAAGCGTAGTCCAGCCTACTGCACACTTGTCATGGATTAGTGTTGTTGTGATCGGAAAGCCCGAGCAGGATGTGTGCCAAGCTTCATACTGTGGCGGCAAGCAACAGCAGAGATCACATGCCATGATCACTCTATTATTGCTTCTTCATGGCACTTATATCTGGGTGTCATTCTTCGCGCATATCCCATTCGTGGTACATAGTACATTCAACACAACACCAGTGGAGAGGTTGCAACAGTGTCATGCTACAGGTGATGGATGAATAATTTTTCAAAAATGAAGGTCCACTTGTGGACTTGTAACCACTGCCTGTTTGTTTCGTATTTAACCAGTGTCGCATTCGGATGGATATTGGACACTAAATTTCAGAAATTTTCGGATAAGGATTGGATGTGGATATTCAAAAAATTTATCGGATATGGATCAGGAGTTAAAAAATCAATATCCGCTCACCTCTGTAGCAGAGATGAGCAGACTGTCGTACTTTGTGATCCAGATCCAGTCCTGAATTTTCAAAACTCAGTACAAGTCCAACCACAACCCAAACTTTTTTTGAAATTAAAAGTCCAAATAAAGTCTAAAAAATTACCAAAATACAGCTTTTTAATAACAAATATCACGCAATTCTTTTCGATTAACTCAGTCCAAATCCGGTCCGATCCTAAATTTACGAAGCAATTTACAGTCCGGGTCCAATCCAGATTTTAAAAAATTCGGCATAGTCCAGATCCAGTTCAATCCAAGCCCAGTCCAATGCTCATCTCTGCCTGGTAGATGATGAAATGGATGCCGATTTTGTGCATTTGACCAGTGATGGAGTCTCGAGACCACTTTTTTCGAGTCTCGGTCTCGAAGGTCTCGTCTCGGTCTCGTCCTTTCAGTTTGGTATGTTACAAAAACGTTATTACCTGCGCAAACGAGATTAATTGTTTTCGCATACTATTTGCTTGTTAATTTGTCGATTGTATTTGTAAATGCTCTTATGTAGTGATGAGTGCGTTTTACTCCCCTTGTTTTAACGCTCAGCCTGATATTTTAGCAGTTATGAACTGCTGTCTCGTAGCATTGGGTTTATATTCCTCCGATATCCTAACTTGGAGCGCTTATAGTTTGTATTCAGTGCAATAACACAAAAAAGGAGAGCGCATGTGGAAAAATATGCATATTGTGTTGACAAACTTCGCCAGAACGTTAGTTTGGAAACATGAATATGACGTCAAATTGTGACGTCACAAACAGCGCACACCAAATACAAATAACCACCACCATTTGCCAATGAATGAACTACCCCCATGAAAATTTTCTGCGTACGCCACTGACTCTGTCGGTAACATTTTGCCAAGGGACAATTATAAAATGCTGCCAATGATATTCAGTTTTCCCAATGACTTCACTTTCTATCCCGAATTCATCCGAAAACTAAATTAAAGGTCCTATAAGATTTCATATGGCATTTGAAAAAGACATCAATAACATTTCTACATTATATTTGAATGAGTTGGTATCCTGTACTTGCTTAAATAGGCACAAAGTGAAGTTGAGACGTCGTTTGGATTTCTCGTGGATTCCTCGTCTGACTCAGAAGAAACCACGTCTCCTATCAAAGTTTCATTACCTAAATAAGGTCTTGCATTCAAAAAATCAACTACATGACATGTCAGGGGTTGTAAAGTACTTGTTCTGTTGGTGCAACGATATGTTGGAACCATGGGCGTCAGAAGGATTTTTTCCAGGGGGGGGGCACTAGGGGATTTTTCCAAAATTTTTCTGGGGCGGGGACAAAAGTGGTAAATTTTGTTTTTCCCACTCGAAATTAAGAAAACAACCTCTTTTTGCAAAAGTTTTCAAAATAATTCAGGTGGGGGCAAGGCCCCTCTGCCCCCCTTCCGACTCCCATGTTTGGAACGATAACCGAACACACATGAGGGAGAGAGATTGATGAAACCAACTTTACAAATTATGAATCTAACTTATTTTCATCCTAAAAAGAGAGTAAATATGCAAAACAAAAACAACAACCTAGTCAACATCAGATTTGTTACCAAAACATCAGACCTCAGAAAGCTTTCTGAAAACATCAGATCTGATGTTAAAACACCAGAAGTGGAAACACTGGTTATAACAACTTGTCTGACAGGTCAATGAGCGCTGAGCTTGAGTTTGTCTCAGACACCGCCGCCTACTCGCCTAGATGTGTACAGTATCAGCGCCGGATTTAGATGGTGGGGAGCTTGTGGGCCCAAGCGTCGTGGGAGGCCCCATGTGACACAGAATCCTTAGGTAGAGCAATATCGATGAAGTCGTTAGTATTTCCGCGGATCATTAATATTTATCACGTAATCTTTTGACGGCATATTTGTTGACTCAAGTGTAACAAAACTTTATAACGCAAGTGCAACGTGATATTTGAGAATGGTTTGCGATTTGCGAAAATGTTGCAAAATCAGTCACCAGAAACATCACATCTTTTTTGAAATTTTGCTTGAAGAAAGTTTTGAAATTTTTGTTGCAAAAAGGTTCTGAGCGATCCAACGTTTTCGTCATCTTTAAACGCCTGTCCTTTCTCAGTAATAAATTTTACGACAGAAACCAAACGTTGCGGGTAGAAGTGATTTCCAATATTGTTGGCACTGATTGACCTGACTGGCTATCTCTGTGTAAATTCTTTATAGTGATTAATTACATCTGCGACTAAACGTAATCTTGGCATGAGTATGTTCTGTTATTATCGCTCGTGTCATGACTCCTCAGGAGATCAAGAGAGTGCTTCCACTCGCAGAATCCCTTTCCAACAAGGAAATGCGCGCATTTGGTCGTACCCGTGCACACCAGCCTACAAGTGAAACAATAAACGCAAGTTTGTGAAGAAGAACAACAAAACCAGCTGCCAGCCTTTGTCAGTACTTGGCCGTTGTGGTTCTGGCGACGAAAAATATTTGTGTTCTGACGTTTCTGTGTTGTGAAGCATCATGTCTCCGCGTCTGGTATATTGGCTGACCGGAGACCGATATCGTTGCCTCCAGTGATAGCGTCAGCCATCTCATCTATCGTGTTTTTTATAGGCCTACTTACTGACGTTCCTCTGCTACTGCACCGCTGGTTAAACTACAGTAGGTCTATTCTCTTCGTTACGTAGATCTACGTCTGCAACAACACATTCTTCGATTTTCTGTCCTCTTACAGATTCCGTAGAAATGTCTCCGCTGGACTTCACTGCCACTGCAAAACAGTAACTCGAATGTTTCTTGACTTGGCTGCAACTTCTTGATCTCTCATTTGTGCTTCTTTTGCTTTTTTACGTTTTTCAGAACTACTTGGACAAGCTCTACACTTGTAAACGTAACGATTTCCCTTTCTTCTGTCCATGTTTCCTTATAAGCTCAAAACTGAAAAGTAAACTTTTGTGATGCCATGCACCCTACATACAGATCAATTCCAATATTTCACCGCCGTTTTTGATATACATATAGGCCATTTTGCTAAAACATCTTGATCAAGAAGGTGGTAACACGGTTGACTGAGCACTTTGACGTCATAAAACCACTGTACAGAGGGGCTCCACGCCTAGGTCTTGCATTGGGCCCCGTGCCGGCTAGGGCTGGCCCTGCGTACATGAGGTCAGAGTCTAATTATTTTGTGTCTCAGAAAATGTCGGGCAGGATTCGGTTGGGAGATACCGGTTTATTAGTTCTGTCAAACGCCTTGGATGCATTTAAAAAGGCTGAAAGCACTTATGTGCCTTTGTTTACACCAGCGTGGTCAAACGACTTCTGACCTACGGGTCATTTTACAAAAACGTGACAACTCGCGGACAACTTCCAATACAATGATCTACAAAACAACAGATTCACAACATTTCAAACTAAAAAAGGGAATATAAGTGAGTGCGTCATTGAAACTATTACACAATAGCAAATAGAAATTTATTACAAACCTCTATCGGTGGGATGCCTGTGGTCAAGGCTTCTCTGACACTATCGTTCCTATCAATACCAGTGTTCAAGCTCGTAACTAGGGGGGCGCAGGTGGGGCGAATCCCTCCCTGAAAATTGTTTCGCCCCCTCTTGGAAAAATGTTTTGGATGTAGTTTGAAACTATTGGACATAGTTTAAAAAATTTGGGCCCGTCTCAGAAAACTCTTTGCCCCCCCTGTTGTCCTAAGCTGGTTACGGGCCTGCCAGTGTTGATGGTGAAAGGTGGAGACTATCGTCCAGTGTTTCGCTGCCATTCGATTTGTGTTTTTAGATTTGAGTTGCTTCATCGTTGAAAATGTACTCTCACACAACACACAGGTATCTGTTTCCAAACATCGAGTGCAATTTTAGTGCGAAATCTTTCAGTTTGGGAAATCTATCTTTGCCAACTAATTTCCAGAAACTGTCTGCAGTCTCTAACACCGTTATATAGTATTGTACATTTTTGTTTAAGGATGCGGTTATGCCTGTTCTGATTAAAATTACCTATTGCAAGGATGGGAGATTAATTTGGCTCGAGGGCTACTTTGACAAGGCCGCGTTTAGCGGATAGATAGACAGTTTTATTTGGCGTGACTGAGTTCATTGCCCCAGATGTGCTCTTCAAGACAACGAACGCCGGGACACCGAAAAAACAGAGTTTATCCAGTCAGGTGTCCCAGCGATGATTTAGCGGCGGGTCGTACCTTCTAATTTGATCATGAAACAATATGGTACACAGCAAAGAAATTATTCATTGTTCTTGTGCAAATGCACTTTATCCAGCGCAAGCAATCCAGTCGGAAAAATTCAACCTCACACACTTTTCAACAAATGTGAGCTTTGAAGATTTTTCCTGAGTGCTTCCGCGGGCCACTGAAATCGCTGTGGCGGGCCAAATGTGGCCCGCGGGCCTGTAGTTGGACCCCACTGGTTAACACAATATGATGCAACATATTTTCATAAAAATGCACACATATCAATCTTTTGTTTAGGGTTAAAGCAAAACTGGTTGTCACGGCTGGCACCGAATCGCGACATGTGAGATGAACTGCAATGTTAAACTCATTACGATATACGCTACTTGTCGCAAAAGAAACATGATTGAAGTCACCTGCATCAACATGTCTATTTTTGCATATACATACAATAAAAATTTTCATGCACTCTTGTGGAATTTTGCCATGCCAAAATTCAACACAAAAGATATGCGAAATTTTAAAGAAGTATAGAGGGCGCACCAAACATTTTCGAAAATCACAAGCTTTTACAAAAATTTCCTTCTCAGATTGACCACGAACAAAGTCCGGTTAAATTTAAATTTCTCTTGCAACAACTTTGAAGTCATATGGCACGAAAACGCCAGCTTTGTTTCCATTTTCAATTTCAGGAAGTTTCTCATCATCAGGACTCGGGTGAAACTCAAACTTTTGTAAAAGCGAAACAAGGAATATGAAGACTTCCATTCGCGCCAATTGTTCGCCGAGACAGTGACGTGGACCAAGAGAAAACGGAATAACGTAGTTAGATTTGACGAAATTTCCGTTAGAATCGAGATGACGTTCGGGAATAAATTCCTCCGGCTCTTTCCATAAATCTGGATCGTTGTGAACAGCCCACAAGTTTGGGAGAACCTGGGAGAGAATTGAGAAAAAAACTTCGTGACTCAACGCCTTCGGTGCTATTGGAAAACTGTTAAAATGTATGTGCATAGTTCATTGATGAACAGCTTCACGTCATCATCACGCATTCAGTGTGCAAGGCACAAAATTTCGCGCCGGTTTGGTAACTTGTTAAATTTCGTAGTAAAATAACTCCGTTTGGCAGTCACTTGTTGCAGTCGATTTTAATGTCATTGTATGCTTGCGCCAACTTTCGTGAGCCCGTTTAGCCAGATCATCCAAGGCCCCCGAGAGAGAGAAACCAGGGCAGTGGCCTCTTTCTAGGAGGCCTTGGATCAACTCCACTTACCGGAGTGCCTTTGGGCAAGCAGTAGCCATAGAGCATGACGTCATTAGTGGTTTTGTGATTGATACTCATCGGAACCAGAGTTCGGAATCTGTAAAGTTCTTCAATGAAGGCGCACGTGTATGGCATCCTGGCTCTGTCAGACATTTTTGCTGTGGAATCAGGACCTGAAACAGTTTAACTTGTGAACCTTCCGATTTTCAAAAATTATTTTGATGAAAACAACTTGGTTTGACCAGGCCCGTCGCCAGGATTTAGCAGCAGGGGTAGCCAAAACCAGATGGAGGGGCCAAAAACAAGAAGGGGGTCACATTTTAAAAATACTGTGTTGGATATATGGAGCAACCAGGGGGCTAAACGTGAAATGGGGTGGAACAGATTTCAAATGAGGGAGCCGGGCACCACTGGCCCCCCGCTGGCGACGGCCCTGGGTTTGACTTTGCATATTTCAAATGTAAAACTAATCCTATTGTGGTGCAAATAATATTTGGCACTCAATTTGGGTTTTTGCAGACTATAAATGATACCTCCGAGAACATCAATTCGTTACCGCACTTTTCAATCTTGAAATATTAAACGTCATCTTGTACATTTCCAAAACCTTCCTTATAATTGCAAACATTGCAACTGTCAAAACTGTCAAAACTGTACCAATAGTTTTGTTTATTTCTTTTCTCAACTTGTTTTGTGTCTCCGGGTAATGCAGCAAACACAAGATACCCCATCTCAAAGTGCTAGTAGTTGTTTCTGTTCCAGCAAAGAAAAGATTGTGGCAGAATTTGAGAAGCTGATGTTCCTGAAACAGAACAAACAAGAAGAATTTCTACCTACAAACCAAAAATATCTTATGTTACCTTCTTTATCTGAAATTTTCTCAGTGATTTCACCGTGCAGACAAAGTTGTGTAGCTCAACCCATTCAACTACACCTAGAAGTGCACGGAAAATGCACTTTGATTTTAACCTTTATCTGACGTTTGGCAGCAAATATGGTTTGATTTCAACGAAAATGAGAAAGGACAGAATACGCAGCTGAAACACTTCGGTGCTTGATTTTTACGAATAATAATGAATGGCACCAATTCTCAATCATTTTTGTTTGGCTTTCATAAACTAGTCATCACAGCTTATAATTAAAAACGTCATGAGATCGATTTAAAGCAGGTAGATCGTTGTCTTGAAAACGTTTTGTCAAAATTGCTCACTCACTGTAAACGAACTGTCGTCACTGCGATTGATTTCCACAAGAAATGCGTCAATAAAATCTCTTGGATTATCCATGTCTAAAGTTTTCTTGTGTTCATCAATTATGTCCTGCACAAAACCTGAAAATATGTTCGAAATTGAAACATTTTCCGTCTGATGAGGAATTCAATTCTAAACTAAGCATTGTTGCTGAGCACTTAAACCAACTCTTCCCACCGCGAAGCATTTCAAACTGTTACGATTTTCCAGTATTTAACTAAAACGTTTCTTGAATACAACGTTATGTGTGAGCTTTCCTCCTATCAAACCTCGACTTCAAGCTCCCGTTTTCCATTAAAAGTAAATTTTTCTGTGTTGTAAACATTTTGTTTCTTTGTCATATTGCAATTTTTTGTGGTTTTGCGTTTATCACAATGTCTGATAGTGGGCTCAACAAACATTGTCAGTAAAAGTGGATGGCAATTCAAAAAATGTTGGGAAGCAATGACAGGAAAAAAATAATTTATACTCAAAACTTTATGACGACTGCAGCAGGCTCTGTCGGATTTCCTGAAACCTTACCTTTAATGAATTATGTTTCTCTCAATAGAGTTTTTATACGCAAATTAGTAGTGTAGGAGGCAGGGGTGCAGGGGGTGCAAGTGGACCCCAAAAGTTTTGATATGTCGAAAATCCGGGCAAAATCCTTGAAAATCCGGGCAAAATTTCTAAAAATCTGAGCAAAATCCTTGAAAATCGCTGCAAAAATAGCGCCCAACTATGTTTGATTTCATAAAATGGGACCCATCGTTAGCAGAAAAACGCATGAAGACTTTTTTCTTTTTTTGAGGTCATACCAAAAAAAAGTCTTCAAAATTGTTGTGAGTGAAAATTTGTAGGCAAAGTCGCACAAACTTTTTCGGGCAAGTTTGGGAAAATTCGGGTAAAAATCCTTCGCACCCGCCAAAGTTTGCCTGATCCTGCACCTATGATGCAAATCATTATTCATTCCTTCATTTTAACTCCCGATTTTCCTGTGGGTACGTCGCAGAGGACTCGAAATACCTCACGGTTTTTTCATAGTCCTGCTGACTTCACACCATGGCGGGACTAAGCAAGGTCAGAAGTAAAGTCACTCACATGGCCCTTGATTGGCATCTGGGTCGCTTTCCCGTGGGTTTAGCCAGCAGCACTTGCCCTTTCCTGGGACATTCTGGCCACGTGGCCGAATTTTCGTACCTGGCATTCGGAGGAAACGCGGCTCGACATTCAGCGCTCTGCGAATTTCGCATCTACACACTTTGTTGCAAAGTGTCGCACCGTGGACCATTCGCAAAAAAAAAACATCTCTGCCGTTTGTATTTAGATGCAGTCTTCTTTCAGTCCTTGTTCAAGATTTGCGTGACCACATGCGACGATCGAAACAAAGACCACTGTAAACAGTGGCAGATTTGCGTTGTTTTAAAACGTAAACCGTTATTTATATTCCATTTTAAAACTTGTGTATACATGCAGGTGTTTAGTTAAGAAGTCTTAAAAGTTTTTGTAATTTTGTTTCAATTTTCTTCAGGAAATGGTTCAGCTATATAAAATCCTAACTTGTACAAATTACAAAACAATCCCACCCAAAATTCAGAAAAACACTCCCAAATTTCATTTTGCTGATTAAATTTTTATTTTGAATAGCAGTGGCATCAACTAAGTTGTGTAGATATCGCACCCTTGCAATATAGGGAATGGTGTAATTAAATTTAACCCATGTGAAATAGTTTCATTTTAGCTGGATTTATTTTTTCTCTGCTACGCCCAGATCCTTGGAGATCTGATCACTTGACCCACCGAGAAAGACCGGTTGAGACCCAGCACTCCCTACGCAACTGTGTTGATCATCTGGCAGTTTTTTTCACGCTAATGCAACACTACGAGTTAAAACTGGATAGTAACAAAGCTCATTCAGCTGTTGAGGGGCGTCGACTCGATAACCTTCCGGTTCCTTCAATGCCCTGCTGGCGTCCTTGCACTAATTTGTGTTTTTCTTGCTGCTATGATGATTATCGGCAAATAAAATTCAGCTCAACTAACATCAGAGCTATTGCCTAGCTAGTACGTAAACCAAGCGAAGAGAACAGCATTTAATTCCGCAGTCAGATTTATACGCTGCCGTTTTAACTTAAAAAAGCTGGTAAAACTATACTGAAAAGGTTTGCTTTTGCATTAATCCGCGGCACCAATATGAAGTCTATAAGCACGTTTTAAACTTTTGTTTAGTAGACATCCACAAAGGCATTTCACGTATCTCCTCACCTTCAGTGACAGCCATGCTTTTTCTAATTGATTTCATCTTAGATGAAAAGGGGGGAATGTAAACAAAAATAGAAAGCAAAAAAATAGCTTGCAGAAGGTGAGTTGTTTCTGAATCTCCAAACCTGAGAAAAACATGTCAATGTGATTCATGTTTATTTAACTGAAGCAGAAATTTCAAACGCATTGTGGTGCACATGACATGTCGATACAACGGCAGAGTCGCAGTTAATGGAATAAACCGTTCTCTTTTATTCACAAAATAGGTTTTGTCTTAGCAAACCTTTAAGCTGCGTAACCAACGTTTAATATTGTATTTCAGACATTAGTTTCAGCCCCGGTGATTGGCTAGCGCTTTCGCAGTAAGGGTGTACTAATTAAAAATGTTTCCATTGGTAAAAATGAACAACACAGTATTTCTGTTCTATTAAAGGCAGATGACCGTTTCTCAAGTGCAAAAGCCAACAGAAGTTATAGGAACACACAGTGACGTAGCTAGAGTGTGGACTGCCCAGGGCGGCCCTTGAGTTTGGCGCCACCCATAAAAATGCGTATTGCACTGTGACTGGCTCTTAAGCTTTGTATATATATTAACTAGTTCGTGCACCATTATAATATTACAGTAATCTCACATGCTCAAATATGGTATGCTTTAAATACACACCAAAAACCTTAAACATTGTAAGTACAAAAAGCAAAAATGATATATAAGGAAAAATAGTAAAACAAGTTTATAAAAATTAGGACCATCTTTATTTCTGAAAAGAAAACTACAATTTTCTACAAAGTAACTTCTTCCTTTTTTGTTGGCACATTGTTCAATGACCATGTCAAAATTTATTTCATATTTCAATTGTTTCTCCATAGACAATGTGGCAAGATTTCTCAACCGCAAGGTGCTCATACTAGATCGTTAGTCAGGGATTCTCAACCTATTTTCCGTTAAGTACCCCCGAGTCATAAAACAATCAACCCAAACTCCCAGCAAGCTGACAAAATCTACGCGGAGTTTTCAAGCATTTTCCTCTAGTTTAAGATATTAAAAAATAGCAATACACGAAAACTCAACTGCCATCCAAGTACCCCTGGAAATCTTCCCGTGCACCCCTGGATGTTCTCGAACCTCAGGTTGAGAATCATTGTCTTAAGTAATTCTTAATCAGGTTTAGTTTCAAAAAAACTCTCTCACAGGTGGCTGCATTAATGGCAATTGTGAGGAAAATCCGCAGCATAATTACTATATTTGGAACAGAGTTCCCAAGGTTATACTTTTGAATAAACTGCAAAAGTTCAAGGGAGCCTTTTTTTCTACTGTGCACTGTACATCAACAACATCGTATAACTGTGATGCAACAATAACGTTCTTAATTGCACAACAATGAACAAGCAACGCAACAACTATCAACATTTCTTTTTCGGCTATTAACTGCACTCAACCTCCTGTACAACTGGCCTACTTGGAACCTGAATGCAGCACTGTGATCTAAAATTTTTTAATAATGACGCATCAACATACTGAAGCAAGAAATCATTTCCCCTAAAAAAACGAAGAACCCTCACGGAACCCTTAAAACTCACGTAGGCCTACCCCCACTACATATTTTGCGGGACACTAGGATTCCTCGAAACCCATGTTGAAGTATATTGAGCTATAGATTATATTTCTACACACACGGAAATCGATTTTGACAAACACAAATCCAACTACACATTTATTAGATTTACACAGAAATGTTTTTTAGACCCAACAATGCGCTTTTACTCGCAGGTACAAAACGAAAGAGCACTTACAAAAGCTTAGAGCTCACCACAGCCATACGTTTGCCCACAGTCATCCACCATACTCTTATGTTCTATGACGTCATAAAAGGATTAAGGAACACGATAAAACGTCAACAACGACTCAACAGACGATCAATCAACCGTGTTGTGAATCAGTACATTTGACATCACGTGAGTTGATAAGCGTGTTGAGAACCGTGTTGCAGCGTCATGTAAAAAAGACTATTGCAGTGTTTTTCAGCCTTTTTGCTGCAGCGGAATCCTCTGCATATCTTTGCGTTGCTCATGGAATCCTATGCGATGATCCAAGCTACAAACGCATAAAACTGTGGTCGCAAAGTTCGTCCCAAGCAACTTCGGTCTGTTTCGGTGGAGCCCGTGGCAACCACTCGAGGAACCCCGGTTGATAAACACTGGCCTATTGATACAACATCCCTGATACACAAGTGTTTATTGTTTGGCTAAGATAACAATCGCTTAAATACACATGCCACAGTTTAAATTACTTAAATTCAAGAACGCCCTTCAAATGCGAGTAATGCGCCGACATTAAAAACCACTTTTACTTCAATACAGCCTGTACAAGAATACAGAGTAGAGCATAGCCCATAGTGCCGCCCAAACAAAAGTGCCACCAAGGACGGACCGTCCCTCCCCCTTCCGCTTCCCCCTTAGCTACGCCACTGGGAACACACACGTCATACAGGTGGCAGCATAGGTATACTTTGCAATAATTCAAAGCAAAATACGTCGCGGTCCTAGTACGCACATACTGCCTGTTTTCATTAAAGTCTAGCGGATAAACTTTACATTTATGGTAGAGTAATTGCAACCTTGTTTGGCTGAGGACGGCTGTCTAAAGCTCTATGTATTGCCAGTCTTTGGTGTATTTCAAGTATTTTGCTGCAATAATCCTTTTTCAAGCAGCCATTCTTGTGGACTCAATCACCTCGACTGTTTCTTTTGGTATTTGAAACATTTAGTACGGTTTGATCTTTAATCCGTCGATCCATTCGATTTAAAAAAAGCAAGTTGTGCACGTTTTTACATAAAATCCTTCACAATATGAAGCAACACGGAAGAAAACACAAAAACAAAATACCCGCAAATGCGAAAAAGTTTATTATTTCATAGAAAAAAAGGAAGAATAGAGTTGACTCAGTTTGAAAAAAATATTCTAAAAACCAAATAAAAATTTTTGAAACAATTCTGGGTTCTACGCATTGAATCAACAATACATCATCATGTGTAAAATTCAAAGCCCAAAACGCTTGTCAATTAGGACAAGGTACGTCTTTTTCTCGGCCTCAGTGTGTTGTTAATTCTACAGTAATTTATGCTTTGCTCTGCTTACTATGAGGTGAATTTCGCTGAGAACCAGCTATTTGCGAAACGAACCTAAAAATATTTCAACAGTTGCATTCGGGGATGTTTTAACTATAGCCCGAGCGAGTCTAAATAATTCTATTCGTTTGATTTACAGCAATATATCCACCTTTGTAACCGTTCTTGGTTGCTGAAAAAGGTTTCAAACTGAATACCAAAGCACAAAATGTGTGCAAAATGAAAAAATTCTCTGCTTGCTTAAAAGTTGGTTTTTGTTGTTTTTTTTTGTTAGAAACTTTTATCTACACAGGTTATAGGTTACACAAACTAATGTTTTGACTGGTGGTGAATCAAACAAGCAAATTGCTCAAAGTAAGGAATTGCACGGCGCAATTTGGCAGAGGTCAAATCATTCTAGGACTAGGACTGTTTTGCGAAAATGGTAATCTATCTTCGCAGAAAGGATTAAATCAAACATTTTAGCATCTCAGTACTAAGACGTATCTCTAATTAGATGGATAAACATCTCTAATTAGATAGATAAACGTTGAACAAAGGCTTTGTTTGATTTTTGTCTTTTCGTGCTAACTTACAGAAAACGTTGTTTTTCACAGAAACGTTCTCGATTTCGCTCCCAATTTGAGAATTAGTTTGATCTGGATTCTTTCCCAACCCTTTCATTCACAACTATTAATTTTACGTCGTACAAGATAAACCCCAGTGTTTACATGAAAATATGTTCACTGTGACCTGATCAGCTGATATTAAAACAAGAAGAAAAAATGTGAAGAAGGCGTTCTTGTTTATAAATGTACAAACCATACTTACACTCTAGAAAATTTACAAACCGCAGAAGAAAATTTCGGATCGTCGTAGTCAAAGCGATCACCAAACAAAACACTGCAAATGTTATTCGACACAGCGTTGCTGAGCGGTCCCTGAAAAAAATTGAAAAACTGGTAAAAAGGCAAGACGTCTGGAAATGCTTCCCATTTGGACGAGGTAGAAATTGCTTCTACGCGCAACAGCACTAAGCAGGGAAAACGCAATCAACAAGAAACTAAATTTTACAGCATTTAAAGCACATTGGTTAGGTTTTCCCATGCAGGTAGAAGCCATTTGTGTACAGCAGGGGTGGCCAACCTTTTGCACACCATGCGCCAATTTTTTCAAACGTGAGTAGAGATGCGCCATACCATCAGACATTTCTTGTAACAATGTTACTTCACGTCATTAGTGATTTGCCAGGTAATATAACCAAATGCAAATGGAATACCTGGTAAAGCAGCAAATAAACTTTAAATTTACTTACTTTTAATGAGATTTCAAACATTTCACCTGTTTTTCAATGTTTGGAGTTCAATTTCTTACTGAGAGCAGCAGAAAATTCTTCAAATTTGAATCAGTCAGGTTCGACCTCGTTTTTCTTTTAATCAATTTCATGGACGGAAATGCTTATTTGCATGTGTGCGTCGTTTCAAAACGACATACATATAACTTGAGCGAATTTTCTTAGTTCTGGGAAATTTTTACATGGTAAGGAATAAGGATCTCCAGAAATTAATCACGTCGTAAGTGCCTGGGACTGAAGAAAGCGCATCAAATTTCATTTTCAATATTAAATTTGATTTGAGGTCAAGAAGTTCCTTTTATATGTTACTTGGCATTTTCATTTATATTTCGTTCACTAAGTAAGCATGGATTCATAAATACCATAATGCGGTCTTCTTCAGCAAAATCAAAAAAGCGATATTCAAATGAGTCTCGCAATAACCTGATCTTTATAGTGCATTTTCTCATATTGCCATTATCAGTCGATCCGCTCCTTTATATAAGGAGACTAGCTGACATCATCATTTTCTAACTGCGAAATGAAGAGTTTTAATTTCATCTTGGACGTTTGTTTCAAGATGATAACAAGGATCTCATGAGGGATTTTTAAGGATAAATAACGATAAAAACATTGGAAAGGTTTACTATCTCACTTTATTACGATTACAGGTATACAATGCGCCACTTCAAATCATCCAATGCGCCAGATTTGGCGCATGCGCTATAGGTTGGGCACCCCTCGTGTACAGTATATATGTTACGCCGGTGCAACACGTGAAGAACATTGTTTTCTAGAACAAGTTTCACTTTTGTCAGCATACCAAGAAGTAAATTTGAATTGATGATTTAAAATCCAAGCATTTGCCAAGCACTAGAAACAAGCCAGAATAGCCATGCGAAACAATTGCAAATGATGCAACGACACTGGTATGGTTGTTGCAGAATGAGGATATGCAGTAAGTTCTACAAATGTTAAGTATAGCCTGGGTTTTTCATAAAATTCCAATGTCGGGAAAAAAGTAGAAGATGAAAAGAAAATAGAACATGGGAAAAGAGAAGTTGAAAACCTGTTCAACCCCAGGGTCAGATTTAACTGATGCGAGGCCCTAGGCTAACTCACTTGTGAGGCCCCCCCTCCCATTGTTGCGAGGAAAAAATAAAAAGCGTCAATCAATTTGCGAAAATCCGAAAGTGACGCTCTGGAAGTACGGTCAGTAAAAAGTTCTAAGTCGTTACTGGAGTGCACATGATCACTGCGTTTGTTGCTGCCTTCGACGCAAAAGCGTTAAATTGCACGGATTTGTTGAAATCCTACTTGGCTGGCGGGAACAGGATTATTAACTGCCACAGGCAATCCAACCGAAATCGCCACAGTTGAAATTTTTGACAAAACACATGGTCTACGTTTTTTATAAGAATCACATCTGTTTTTTCTTATCTGTGTCAAAAAAAACAAAAAAAACACACTGCACCTACATAGTATGTGTGGCGGCATAGACTTTAAAGCACAACGTGAGGACCACGTTGCAACTCACTTAGCACGACTGTAAAAATCTCACACACACAAGCAAAATACGTCACGTAAAACACACCCAAATGGCTGTAACTGTTAGATTCACGATTCGCGTGTTTCTTACTTTTTCAGACTGGTAAGAATCGAACGCAACTAGATTGTCGGGTGAAAAGATGTGAAGCAAAAAACGAGAAGCGTCGCCAGAAAGTCTTGAATAGGGGGTTAAAATTTACGCAAGGGGACTTGACATTTTGAAAATTTGATAAGATCTTTACGGACTTATAGTGTTTCATATTTAAATTTGGAAGGGCTGAGATCATCAATGCCCACTGGACTGGTTTAAATTTCGCTCATGCTGTCATTGAAATACGCATGTAGAAATAAAAAGCTACAATCATCGAATCAAGTAAGGCTGTACATAACACAGTAAACAGTTGAATAGGTTTTGTCTTGCCCTCTTCATAACCAAATTATCTAAGGATTCATTACAATTTGTTTGCCTAAGTTTGTAACTTTGAATGTACCAAATGCTTAGTGTGGACGACCTCTCCTGGAATATTGCGATCCTTTAACTCGTTTTTGATTCTTTTGAATCTTGAAAAGAACCTTTTGCCTGAGCAGTTATTGACCATCAAGCTAAGAAATAAGGTTTCACGTGGTTGCATAAACTAAGAACCACTAATCTAAGGCATCAGACCCAAACGCGCTTTGTCATTTTTTTGCTGTTTACCTGTCTCGTTGGGGAAGAGTTCTGCGGTTGCCAGTTGGCAAAGTGGCTTTTGCTTGCTGTTCAAGCTCATCAAGATCTTCTCTGATTTGGTTTGCATGGGAGCTGTACAAACTTGCGCAAGTACTCAATAGCAATCTGATTTCTGAATGACTTTACTGAAGAAAATTCAAATGGAAGAAAATCACATCTAAAATTACCAGTCGCACTTTACGCGATGCAAACCCTGACAAAACTACTGTATTGCTCAGTCATCTAAGAAACAACTATGCTTTCTTTGTATGATACTGCTGCTAGCCCTACACATATCTCTTATCTGCAGTACAACCTTGCTTCGATCAGGGGCAGTGACGTAACTAGAGGTTTGAGCCAGGGCGAAGCTTAGCTGAAGGGAGCCCACTGGCTAACTTTCAGAAAATAGTTGAGAAACAATTGCAAATCCGGTATTGAACACCTATACAAAAACCCGAAATCAATGGAAAACACCCCGATAAACGCAAAAAAAACAATCTACTGAAACCAAAAGAATAGTAAATACCAAAATGCAAGCTAGGTAGGGGCGCGGTTTATACATTTAGCTTACAAGAGTGGCGGTGGTTTGCTGCCACCCGTCAGTTATGCCACTGATCAGGTGCATTTCACACATGAATAGCCACAAATTATTTTGATAGAGTCACACGTAACAATCGGTACGATTCAGCAAACGCAGGACGCAGCCAACGTGCTTTGAGTATATCGACATAACAGTTGGCGTGCGGCTTGACCAACCGTCATGTTGATATTCGTGGAATCTCGTTGGGACAGTCTGGCGTTATCATCAAGAAAGTTGAATAAAATATGCATACTACAGTTTGTTGGAGGTCCCCTTGGATCTTGAGGCCCTAGGTTTAAGCTTATATAGCCTCTCGGTAAATCCGGCACTGCCTATATAGCCTATATAGGTAAATCCGGCCCTGTTCAACCCGTTCAACATGGTGCACATTTAATTTGACTTTTAACGTTTATGATGGCTAAATGTTAAAGAATATACTGTAGTTCAAATTTGGGCAAACATAAACCTTTTCGCATTTTTGAGCTGTTGTTTCACATAACCTGGAGCCATCCACAGATAGTCGTTTGTAAAGTTTAAATTTAAATTGGGTATTGCTGCAACGGGTTTGACATTGGTTTTACAGTAGTTTGTGTTAAGCAATTAGGAATCGAATTGCAGATTTTGGTTGATTATATACTGCAAACAAAATGTGCGTGAAAAGTCTACACATTATGTCATCTTATATTACTTTAGATAGTGCACTGCAGAGTGTGGTAAGTTTATTTAGCTTTAGCATATTAGAAACAAAGTACAGATTCAGTCATTGCCCAGAAAAAGTTTTTGAATTGTGAATGTTTTTCAGTTGACAGGAACAATTCACATAAAAAATACAATCAGGTTTTATTTGTCTGAAATTTAGGGGTATGCAGTTATTTTTAACACTGACAAGAATTGGCTTCCAACTTCATATTTGTTGTGGTTTTAGGTAGAATTGTTAAAATTATTTTAGTTTCGATTCCACTATTTCATAAAGCCCTAACAGCGTCAAAACGCCTATGCATGTTTGGGCCAGTTGCACAGTCATGAAGAAAATCTTGTGGAATAGACCTCCCCAAATGACCATAGAACCCTCTGCATCCGCGATGGTCTGTCAATTGCCCTTATTCTTTACTCTTAACTTTCTTTTATGACGAAAAATTTCTAAAATGTTTTGACGGCCGACCTGTATTTGACTGTCACCAAACTCCAGACGGGGATCAACCATTGCTGTGACGGGTGCGGGTCAAAATACTTACTTTGCCAATCACAAAATTTCGTGCATAACAACACAAACGTTTGTGTATTGCAAACATGAAAAGGATCCACGACCTGTATGAAGGCAATCACGGCTTGTTTGCGGCAGGTACCATTTGAAAACAGAGGTTTTTGAAAATACTCAGAAAAAAATAAGCTTAATGGAAAACAAGCGTGCTTATTATCCAAACAGTTTCGCAGCAGACATTAGTGAGTATTGCTTCACCAACAAATCAAAGGCTTTTCCGTTGTAATTTTGTATTTCTTTATTTAAGTAAGCAACTTCTTCTGCAACTCTTTCCTCCATGCTTCGCTTTCCAACTCCAAACCTGATAAATTGCAAATATTTTGTAAAAACCAGCATTACTTGCCAAGCGCCTTTTTTCAGAAATTTGTGATTGTACAATCATTAACAAATTTGTTGTTAGGTTATCAGGTCACTTTTATTTCAGCTACAACGAAGTGATGGACAAGAAAGAGGACGCTTCAGCCATCGTATCGGAGAGCCGGTTTTGAAAGCAAAAGAGATTCCAAAAAGTCTCGTCATATTCGTTAGAACGGCTTTGTATCCTTAGACTCTGGGTGCCAAACATTTGTGCAAGTAATTTGTATTTGGAAATACGCAACATTTTAGAATTTTATTGCGCATACGACCATCCCGAGCTTTCTTGCTGGCAACAGGCTGTTCACTGAATTGTCACAGAGATGTTTGTATTTGGATAAACTTGTTTTACGCACTAAACAAAATTTTGAAGGGCATATTCTTTTAAACTAAAAGGTAAAATGCGGTAAAATAGTGGGGTCTTTACCCTTTCACATGTCCAAAGACAAAGCATACGGTAATTTTACTGCTGCCACATCCAGCACCTTGCTTATAAACCATTATTCAAAGCAGATTACTAGCAATCCAAAAGAAAATTTCGGACCTACAAAGGCCCACCTCGAACCCCAATTGCGAACCACCATTTCAAAGTGTGAATAACCAATAGAATTTTAGCGGTTACGTAATTGCATGATGTGACTATTTTGTCGCCGGTTTTGCTTATTTTTTGCTTGAGGAACAACGCAACGGATAATGCCAGATCAAGGGTATGACTTAGATTTCACTTTTACCCGCGAAGAGTTGCCAATCCAAACTTTCTTTGCGATTTCCAGAACGGCCCGTAATCGACTGAGAGAATTCCATAACCTTCATCCTGGAAAACGTCTTGCTTGCCCATCTGAACTCTTCCCGAAATATGGTCTTTTTGCTTCACAAAAGCCTGCAAAAATTAGAAAATTACGTAAACAGCGATGAAAGCCTGTAAAAAGCGCTGAAAAGTTGTAGAAACCTCTCACTGAATGAGGTGGGTTAGGAGTAGGGTTTCTAACCGTCCTTTATCTCAGAGGCCAGTCCTTTAATTTTTTCTTTCGCCTTTGTCCTTTTTGACAATGTGCTAGTTGTTGGTTTCAAATTGCTATAATCTAGCAGTATAGAAGAGTGCATTGCCTTGCTTTCATTCCAAGTGAAATCGTGTTTCTATTGTAGTCTCAGTGCGTGTTGTGCTTTAATGCGAGACAATTTTAGCAGTGTTGCTTCATACTCTTTAGTGCATTAACATGTTAAAGTTGACTGGTAAGTGCTATCATCATTTCTGATTTTTAATCTAACTAGTCCAATTTCTAATCAATCTGGTCCATTATCTAGTCCGGTAATTCTTAACCTTTGAAATATCGGTGCCCTTGAGAAGAACCTGATGAATTTCAATCAACCTGTTTTAAAAAACTAGCAAATTACAGCTTGTACTATCAATTAATAATAAAACAACACAAAAATCACATCATATTTTGAATTCAAATATCCATTAAAAATATAATGAAAGGGAGGCTGATACGGATTTTTTTCTATCAAGCGGTCAAACCTAGGCAGAGTAGAAGATAAACAATAGCTCATACCATTGTCAACCACAAGCTTGTTTGTATATTTCGTTTTTATAGATGCCATAATGCAACGCAAAGACAAAAACAATATTTTGAATAACCTCCCAAAAATGTTATATTACCCCTTTGGGGGCAATTAGTAAATATAATTAGTTACAATAATTAGTAATTACCTATAGGTTAAAAACCACTGATCTAGTCCAGCATGTTTGAAAAAATATGATCAGCATCACTTTCTGGGTCGTTCTTTATTCAGCATTATTTCTTTGCTGCAATACTGTAACATCTTTTCGTTATTTGCTTACTAGTTACTATTGGGTGTTAAAAGTAAGGTGAAATTACAGTAATCTAAGCATTAATTGCTGGTTTTAACATTCGGTACCTGTTAGAGTGCTGCGCGGGGTCGGTTAACCCGCGCGGGTTGCGGGTACCCGCATGTGCTGGGCGGGTGCGGGTTGTACTTGGTGCGGGTAATGGTTTATTGTTTCATATGACTCAGCCAACAAGCAGAAGCATCAGGTGCTGGGCGGGCGCGGGTTGAGATATTCTTTGTGCAAGTAACAGAGTTTTGAGCTAAAGCACATGAACTTAATCAGCTCAAAAATCGCAAAACACGTTGATGTACTAAAGATGTTTGCCAGCATTGCGCTTAGGCCAGTAGGCCTACAGCAATTATTACATTATGTTATAACAACCCATTGTTGAGAAACATTAGCTCAGACTCTTGCCATGTGGTGGGCAAGTGAACATTTTCCAACGCTGCCGTCACACTTGGTGAGGAATAATTCAGTCCAGGGTTGCCAATTTGGCTTTTTTGACGCCAGATTTTGAAATTCTGGCTTTTTTTGAACACCTTTGGCTTTTTTTGGAAATCAAATCAAAAAAAACAGACAAAATCTGGCTTTTTTTCAGTCGAAAAAGCTTGGCTCTGGAAAAACATTGTCTGAGCTACATATCCATCAAAAATCTTTTCTGGAAAGAGTCTATAACCATGTAGCATGCACAAAATGTTGAAAAGATTACTGTTGCCCCAAAAATGATAGATTTCATTGACAAGAAACTAATGTCCGACAGTGTAATTACGGGGAAAGTAAATGCTTTTAAAGAGTGGAATTTTATTGTATCGATGTTTCTGACAGTTTTAACGTGTGTTTTGCGTTTGGTTATGCATATCTTATGTGTTAATGTCTTAAAACTTGTATCTGGCTTTTTCAGGCTTTTCGGGACAAGGTCTTAGTTTTTTTGGTGAAGACAGGTTGGCAACCCTGATTCAGTCTAGCAGCACCTCTAAATGGATAAAACAACGCTTAACGCACAGCTAGTCACAACTGAACTGAAACGAGTTTCTTATCACCTCAAGTCTGTTGACTGCGAAAGGTCAGATCTGTGGAAAGTTTTGGTTGTCAATGAAAGATAATCATTAGCTTGATTTTGCTGCTTGTTAGACTTGTCTTCAGATGTTATGAATAGGGCAAGCTTTTCAACTTTTTTTACAGCTTCCAACAGCTTCTGAAATACTCAGAATTTATGCAGTACGATGAGCTGGTTGCAGGAATTTTATATTGCAGCTTTTTCCTTTTTCACATGCAACTTTTATCAAGTAGGCCTATTGCGCAAAATGTAAATGTGTGATTTGAAAACATGCTTGAGAGCTATTTCAACATAGTTCTGTCCTCTTTGATAACCGATTCGAACTGAATGATGACCTGACAGCAATTGTAGAAATGGCCCGGCCAAACAAGTATCAGTCTGCTACTGTAGGCCAAACAGTCAAATTGCCATGCAAATTCATGGGCTGTTGAGAGAAGTTTTACGACGTTTATGGCCGTCAGTGATGAAATGACGCGTGATGAAATGTCTGTACACAGTTATGTATATTATATGTAAATATTTTTTATGTGTTTTGTATCTTATGGTGTGCACTTTATTTTAGTATGAACAAACTGATCATCGTAACACCAAATTCTAGTTGGGAGATTTGAATGTAGAATCTGCTGTGAAGTACTTGGCACTCAAAGTCCATACGTTGAAAAAGAACGAACACAGATGACGAAAATATATGCATTTCAAATGCAGTGAACGGTAAAAGGACATGACGAAATGACGTATTAAGCTCAAACCAAACTTCCATCGTTGTGACACAAATCCAAACATTTTGAATTCTTGTTGGGGAAAAATCGAAAATACGAGTACTTGAGCTCAAACAGGAAAACATTGAGAACAAATTAAGAACACCGTCGCGAAAACGTGACACAAAGTC
>Ga0210059_1003623_pt1 | contig 24776 bp, 15 predicted proteins | sample Ectturendosymbi2_FD_188042 | JGI IMG/M metagenome (GOLD analysis project Ga0210059, IMG submission 188042) | Ecteinascidia turbinata endosymbiont from Florida, USA - Sample 2 (SPAdes) (version 2) | ecosystem: Host-associated > Tunicates > Ascidians > Unclassified | place: Key West, Florida...
CCAAATTAAGTGCTTTTCTTGACTATTCTAATCACAAGCAATTTTTCCTTTACAAGGCTTTTGCTTCCATAACTTCAGCCCCCCCCTTAGAAAAATCCTGGCTGCGCCCCTGGTTTCCCTTATCTGAAGGCTGCTGCTCGAGAACTCGTGGGTATGACAGCGACATCGGCTCCGTCGGAATGAGTATTTAGTTGTGTAGGACAATTGTATAGCGCGAAAGGCACCAATCTTGGCGTAGGAATCTTTGCTATTCTCATGCTCATGAGAATGAATCCACATTTGGTTGGTCATGAATTGAACTTGGATTAAAGTTGCTTTGATTTGTGTAAATGTCATTCTAATTCTAATTTTAGTTCAATTTATGGTTTTTGAAATTCCGCTAATTCTAATTCTAATCTAATTTGTGACAGCTGAGTTAGCTCTAATTTTAATTTTAATCTAATTTTAAAAAGCTGAAAAAATTCTAGTTGTCCAAGTCTGAATCAGGAGCTAAAAGTGGCGAAGTTTCTCAGGAGAAAAAGCGCAAGAATTTGGCAGTGTTAGCTGAAACGCCGCGACTGAAACGTTTTTTTTTTCCAGCAAGGCTTTTAAGCAGCAAAGTTAAAACTGTGGCGTTAACCAGAGCACCTGAAAATGTAGGTGAAGATCACGACATAAGTTTCAAAGCAACTTTCACGTTCTGGCTGGCGTGGCCATATTGACAGGTTATTTTTCCGGAGTTTTTGTTTGCAATCTCTGCTGTTTCTGCTTATTGTTCGGGTGAATGTTGTTTCTTTCCGCGTCACTCTCTAGCCTATGGAAACATTTTTCTTAGTAAAAGTACACTGTAACGTTTATCAGCTATGTCCAACCCAAATGGCTTACTGAGCCAAAAATTATGTCACTGTCTTGGCCAGGGCCGCACATTGAATGACATATTATTGATGGCCGCACATTGAATGGCTTACTTTGATCTTAGCAGACTAAATTTAGCTTAAGCTAATGTACTGAAAGCATTCGAATCCTACCTGCAATGGTTACAGACGTGACAAAGCGGCACTGAGGACCACCTGCATTAAAATGTCAAATTTAAAATTGTCAAAATAAAGACAGGTTGTCAGTATATGGCAGGGTCACCAACGTGGTGTCCGCGGGCGCCAGGTCGCCCACAAGGGCCAAGTAGGCCGCCCGAGAGCATAGGCGTAGCCAGGGGAGGGGGGCATTCTGGACAAATTTCTTGCATTTTTTGTCGTTTTGTGCTTTTGAGAGGTGTTGTCCCAAACAAAATACCACAGCTCGCTGAAAGTCAAAATATTTGGTCTCCCCAAAAATTTCGGGCTGGTTATGCTACCGCCCGCGGGTTTGTTCTAAAAATAAGATTAGCGTGAACAGTGTCTTAAGATTGCGGAATATCTTAATTGTCAATACTAAAATAATTTAAAGATAAGTTGAGCAACGTATTCATATCAGAAGTGTGTATCAAACTAGTAGCTCTTTGCATTAATCTCAACACAATAAGTAGCTCTCAGCTTCAGAAAGGTTGGTGACCCCTGGTATATGGGATACTTTTACTACAGCGAAAACCTAAACTGGGCCGCACAAAACCTTCGACTGGGCCGCATGCGGCCCATGGCTGGACATAGTTGGTTTAAATCATAAACTCTCTTCTCCCAGCTAACTGTATGTTCAGTTGAGCACCGTATTTATTCGATTTTAAGCCACGGCTTATAAATTTTTTTCGTCATTTTATCATTTCATGCGGCTTACAATCAAGGGCGGCTGGCACTTTTTATTTTTTACTTTATCGAAAGGTATAAAGATGATGCTCAGTCTTTCCTTGGCTACGTTTTGTCGACCAAATTCTTCTTTCGTATTCGATTTTCTTCAGCATCACGTGCACATCCGTCACAGGAGGAATTATGATAAACAGAAGGCAGTTGCAGCGATGTAAGCATCATTAATACGGGAAATTCATGAGTACGCGAATGTCGTGAATGAATCTCAGAGGTTTAGGTAACCTACAGTATGTTCAAATGCGGTTTACAATCAAGGGCAGCTTACATTAATTTTTAACACCATTTCGTGCGGCTTACAATCACAGGCGGCTAACAATCGAGTTAATACTCCAGGCACATAATCGACTACTGGAAAAAGCAAACGAGAACGTTGCGAATCAGCGAAAATATAAATTTGCAAACGATGACGTCATGAAATACGTCATAGGGGCCCTCCAGTTAACATTGCCCCGGGCCCTCCCACCCTTTAATCTGGCTCTGGACCCAGGCACTGATAGCGGCCAAATCCAGTGTGTTTTGCAAACTATGTACTGGCCACCTTCGTGTGCCGGTTCTGCAAGCGTATTTCTTAACCGTTTGGTCAAGTATATCGATTCCGTATTTGGTTTCATTGTATGAGGAAACGGTTTCAGGTGTTTTGTTTTTATTATCAGCTACTGCAATGTCCTTGTGCATTGTGCTAAGTATCAGCACATGCTTGTTCATCTTTCCCTGGTAGGGGAGACCGGGTAGACTTGTTACGAACTTCACTTAAATTAGTATAACCAGCAATGTGCAATAGCTGCAGCAAAGAAAATTTGCAGAAGTTTTGCTATATCCTTCAGCTAATAAAACCAGCAAACAAACCAGAAATATTCAAACGCTGAGAAATTTTATTGAACGAAAAGTGAGGTGGTGTCAAGTGTAACAATTGACCCCATGGACGGGGTATACTGTTACACACCATGGGGTAACCTGTTACAAGAACCCAAACATGCAATTATTGCAGGAATAAACCTGTAAATTCACATGCAACAAGACCTCAAAGAAATGGGAAGTTATACACTCTGATAGGGAGCTGAACATCCGCATTTGAAATGCCGTTTCTGTCACCAGGCATAGTTTTCTTACTGCAAACACATTCAAGTTAAAAACAACGCATGCTCAGAAGCTGCAAAAAACAGTAAAGTTTAAGAACGCAATCAATGCAATAAACAAGCTTAGTCACTGCAAGGATATAGAAAAAATTCACGCAGTGACTGGACTTAGGTGTAGTGGCACTGCAAATCACAATAACAGTGTTTTAATCCTGACAAATATCACAAACATATAAGCCACTACCATCGCTACAAGGTTTGACCAAGCTGTGCATTTTATGCACTTCACCCACATCTCACCAAGGGCAGATTTAGAGTGGAAGTTACTACAGACTAAAATATGGACAGAGGTGACTTTCTTTCTTCTCTGCTTGAGAGAATTGGTCCTCGAGGTTTGCTACAAACTTCTGCAACTCTGTTTCTTTTAACATATTCTCAGGAGATAATGTCAAGACAACCGAATGAAGTTTTCGTGATGATGGTGTTTTTTTTAACTTTCGGACCGACTTTAGGATGAGGATGGATCATCACTCGCGCATGTCATGACACCTGGTGGCATCCTAATTTTTCTGGTGACACACCTGATGGCATGTTTTTATTCATGCAGCTAGAACAAACGACACGGGGTATGTTGATACACTGTGTAACAGCATGCCCCAAACATTTCTTGGAACACTCATTGACGATTTCATAGAAAGCCACATAGATATAACTCTGAATGTCGCTAGCACAAGTAAATGCATGGAAGACACTTTTAAGCAAGATTAATGTCACCAGGTGAAAGCCTTTAACAACAGCTTAATAACATTTTTTAGCCAACCCATAAAAATTACTTTACATACCCTAAAACACGTAAATCCTCCTAGCACCGCCCTAACTTGTTGAAAACCAAAGTTTTTTTGCAAGCATGAAGCTCTTGGATGTGGGAATTGCCTGTGTTAATTCAAGCGGACAACCGCATTTTTTAAAGAAGTGGGGTTTGTAACAACTTATCCTTGTAACAACTCTACCCGGTCTCCCCTACGCATTTAGAGTGATATCTCCAGATTTATAAAGCTTGCAAGAATGACGTTCTTCTTTCATGCTTCTCAAAGATAATGGCACTTCTCTTCCAAGAACTTGCAGCAAGATCACTGCAGTTCAGTTAGCAATACACTGATGATGATGATAACAGGAGTTATCGAAACGTTTGCAATGTGTCGTTGATATTGTTTTCATTGGCCGTGATTTTCATCATAAGGCTATTTAGCACTTCCGCTTTTCGTGTACCAATATCATCCATTTCCTGAGGAGCTATGATTGTTTCAAGTTGATTTTGAAACCGAGGCCGTTTAGAAGGATGATCACGTAAACCAGGGCCAGAATTGAAGCTCCTTGGAAAGTCCTGCTCAGATTGGTCACAGGAAGAATAATCCGAAGCTAAATCAGGGTAAGTCGTCAAATTCAGACCCACTGTCTTCACAATCAGATACATCGTCAGGAATATTACGTAAAATGGACAGAAGCTCAACTTCTTCAACAATTAACACGTCTTCTTTTCGCCATAACTGTCTTGTTATGTCTCAAATGCTGGACCACTAGACTGTTTATTGCATCTTTGAAAAGTACGGAATATAAGAAAAACCGATAGCGAGTAATTCGGAACACAAACAGAAAACAACGAGAAAACAAATAGAAAAACAAAACTGGTAACAGCAGTTGCAAGCACGAAACCTCTTCTGGTAATCAAAATGACTACCTTGGGCATTGAAGAAAATATGGGTCATTTGGCCCTGAAACGAAGGAATTTCAAAGAGCCACTTTGTAATCCGATTAAGCCCACAGACTACTAAGTCACAACAGCACACCCACTGAGAAGCAAAAGCAAAATATTTTAGCCAGCTTTAACACTCCCAAGTAGTCAAAATGACTACCTTGGGCATTTTAGTGTACAGAAGTTTTGCAACGGTGTTGGAGACCAGGGGTTTAACCAGTGGCGTAGCCATCCCAAAAATTTGGGGGGGCCAAAATGTTTTATTTTAGGCGAATAACACTATTTTGCTTAAAAAACGCCTCTCAAAGCACAAAATGACTATATTTTCTAAAAATTTGGGGGGTGTGGCCCCTTTACCCCCTGGCTACGCCTATGGGTGTAACGAGGTTAGACGGCGCCCGGGGCAAGATGCAAGTTTGGCGCCCCCATGTTCTAACCTGCGGTCTTTCGGAAGCAAATGTACTGTATTGAAGAAAGCACTTGTGACATTTTCGGGTCCCCCCGCAGTCATTCAGCATCCCAGAGTGATTCGGCGCTCAGGTAATTTCGCCCCCACTCGTTACGCCCCTGTTGCAGACGCATTCTTAACACTGTTGAATTGCTTTGTGTAATAATTTCACTGAAATCCTCACTTCACGTATCTTCTTTTTCAGTAATAAATCTTGTAAATCTTTTGTTTCATACACTATTTTGTTGGAAGTGGCCCACAAGTTGTCACATTATTGTAAAATGGCCCGTGCGTCAAAATAGTTGAACCGAGCTCTACTGTTGAGAATTGAGACATACGACACGCTCCGTTGGTTACTTCGCCAGCGAACAACTTAGTGCTTGGTAAGTAGCAACGAGACACGTGGCGGAAAGCACCAACACGACCAACCATCGGCTTCTTGCACCGCGCTGTTTGGAACTGTTGCTTGTTGCAAGCTGCTTGCTGACAAGAAGTTTTGCTGTCAGTTGCTCTCGTTGTTTAGCAGTGGGGTTGTTTGCTGAGGAAACTGCTGCAATGGACCTTCCGCTAATCATCGTGGACGCTTTCGCCAATGTTCCTTTTGAAGGCAATCAAGCAGCAATATGCTGGGTGGGGTCAAGGTGAGATTCGCAAAATGCAGTGTTTAAATTTTTGTAACGCAATGCCAGAATATTAGGTAGGCACGAATAAACGGCCCAAAACAATGTAAGTTGGTCAGCTTTGCCCCATATTTTGAATACAGCCATTCGAAATCTGCCAAGTTTGTTTGGAGAGTTTTATAGTTTCACTAGTGTAGTTTGACCCATACGTTTGCAACCAGCCATGGTGATGATCAAAAAGCAGGTTGCATGAGGTGGCGGAACAGGACAGCATTGGCTGTCTGGAGATCAAACACATTTGCACAGCATGCAGTAAGGTCTTCCATTGCTGCTCAAGGGCACCAGCAGCAGGTGGCAAGCGCCTCTACTCCTGTGATTTGCAAATGTGTTATACTCGTACCTCGTATGAGTGTTGCTACTTCTGATGTTTCGGGTGACCCCAATGTCAAGTTTGCCTCGTGCACAACGATTTTAGATACAGTATTCGTGCATAGTCATTCTTCGTTTGATCGCTTCTCGTCAACCAAATTCCTTAATTTGCCACTCCCTCATGAAAATGCATGTGACGTTTTCGCAATTTTTTAATACTGGCGGCGAAGATCAAATGTAAAATGCAGTGATGATATTTTGATGCTGTATTAGGTTTTGTGAAATTTGCACTAGAACAGGGGTCGGCAACCTACGGCCCACGGGTCGGATCCGGCCCGCCAAGCAACATCATCCGGCCCTCAGACCCTTTACAAATTGTAGTAACTTTATGGCCCGCCTAGTGGTATTATAATTGTATGAATCTGCCCTCCTTGCAACTTCTATCACCTGCCATTTCAATAATCCTATCAGAGATGTTTCTTCGTGACGAATAATTTCCTGAAACAACTCCACTTTTGTGCTGTGCGAACCACTTGGCAGCGGGGACCATCCAGTTTTTCATTAACTGTCCTCTGAATGTGGTTTCAGCTTCTTGGCAGTTAGTTCACATCCTCCATAATTCGTTTTGATGACACTGTTCTCTTTTCGCAATGCCTTGAGAAAGCGGCTTGTTGTGATTCTAAATACAGTAAACCTCGGTTAATCCAGATTATATTTGACACACAATTCATCCGGATTAGCCGAAGATCCGAAGACATTTGTTTCAAGCCTAATGTTAACTTGATAGTAGGATACAAGTCCGTAGCCACAGGGTATTCAGGGGCAGTTCCCCCCAATTTTGTTGTGCCCAGAAAAATTTGTTTTAAACATATAATAAAAACAAAAATCTTGTCTCCCTAAAATGACTTTCATCCGGAATAGGCGAAGATTCGGGTTAAACAATACTGATTATCTGAAACTTTTCATTAAGAAAATTATTAGAAATCATTTGTACATCCCATTTCTTCCGAATTAAGCGAAGATCCGGATTAACCGAGGTTTACTGTACATTCTCATAACAGTGATTTTATTAGAACACATCTGTCAACTTGTCAAGGTTGCCTCGTTTTGGTTTGACGTTCCAAACTCGATTTTTTTAATTACCGCAACCGTCTGACGACTAATGAGCTTTACAGGTGTTACATGCGTTCCAACAAGAACATAAAAGTTTGTTCATTTCTTTTGGATAGCTCAGCATCAAGCTTTCTTTTCTTTGCGGAGACCATTTTAAAAGATAGGCTGCGAGGAGGAAGACGCTAGCGGGTATACAAAACAGAACTTGATCTTTTGTCATTTGCTTAACTGTTGCATTACCTTGCGCATGAGTTGTTATGTCGCAATTTAAGATTCACATTTAAAGAAATGGGAATGCTTGTATTAAAGTATCCAACTGACGGGTGAGCTAAATTTTTGCATAACAAGGAATTTTACTGCGATGCTGTGTTGTGAAGTCGACCAAAGGAATTGTGTAGCAGACTGCGGGTTTGATGAAATTGTTTCGCAGGTCAGATGTTTCCTACACTTGTATTTTCCTTTTCAAAGAATTAAATTCCGGTGATCAAGTTAAAAAAGCACTGTGTAGACGTCATTTTATAACCATGGGCGTCCGCAGGGGGGGAACCGGCATTTGCTCCCCCCTAAAATTGGGACTAAGAACCAAAATTTCTAGTAAACCTGAAGTCAGCAGCTTATTTCCGATTAATCGATTTACTTTTTGCAATAATAGTTCATTTGCCGCTGATACTCACACTCAGTGGCGTGCAGAGGGGGGCGAACGGGGCTCCGGCCTCGGGCATCCAAGGCAGGGGGGCATCCAAAAAGTGAAATTACAAAAATTTAAATGCTGTAACTCGATGATTTTTTCTATTGTAAGTCTACTAATATATGCTGCATGGATTTAATTTTTCGAAACTTGTTCTAATTTTGCCAATAATTCTCACATTCTTCAATACTAGGGACCTATACTCTAAGTGTGCGGCGCACACCCAATCAACCTGATAGTGACGTGACTTGTTCCAGGTTGTGCGATCAAGGGAAAATCACAAAAAGGATTGAAAGGCAATCAGGGTTGAGAAAAACCCGTTTTTTTTGAAAGAAAACAACCCACCAGTTCTTTTTAAATTCAAATTTTTGTTTTTTTAAAAGAAACAGTTTTTTTCCTTTTTAAAAACAACAACACGAAAACCACATCTGAATTGTTTTTATTGCATCATGCAATATCACCATTTTCAGAATTACGCAATAATGGCTTGCTATAGCTATTATGGCATTGAAATTTGAGGGTAAACAAATGTATCCCAACTTTGTTTTCGCAAAGTGTTGTTGGTCAATTCACTCCAAAGTGGTAAGGCTCGGCAAGAACGCGCAGAGCAAACAGAGAAAAGCCGCTCCCACACAAACTCTGCAGTTTCACGTCAAGTTTACGTACATGCCCTGCTAGTTCAGCATCTATATAGTGCATTTTTAACATATGGTTTGGTATAGTTCCAACATCAGAATCAGCTTCAGTGCAGAGAAGGCAGAAAATTTGATTAAATACACCGATTTTACAGAGCTGAAGAAGATAACCAGTAGAATTTACTCAAACTGTTCGAATTATTCTTCTCTTATTTTGAAGTCTTTCAAATTTCGTTACTGTTCGTTTTATTTCATTAAAAAATGTACTTCAACTCAAGTACTGCCTATGTACAAGTCACAAAAATCAGCACGCATTGATGTTATTTAATGGAAATCGCTTTCGACAGTAAATATATTACTTTTGTCTATTGACAAAGTTTCTTCGCGTGCCAGTTTTTTCGCCAAAAACCACCAGTTTCGCCAATGTGGTGTTTTTTTGGTTGGGTCCAATTACATCAACCCTGAAGAAAAAAATTGGCGAAATCGATTTCCATTAAATAACATCAGTGCGTGCTGATGTTTGTGACTTGTACATAGGCAGCACTTGAGTTAAAGGTATGGGTAGACAAGAATCGCCGCAGTTAATACAAAGGAAGGGACAGGTTGATACTGATGCTCAAGAAACAAGTAGAGCTTCCAAGTATTAAAAATGTACAATTAACTGTACTAGTGTGCTGCTTATCTTATTTTTTACTTCATAGTACATTCTTCAAAGGAAAAGTAAAGAGTGGGAATTTTGGTGGGTTTTACTGTTTTTTTCAAGTGAGCTTTTCAAAAAAGCTGGTGTTTTTTTTGGTTGGGTCCAATTACATCAACCCTGAAGGTAATCATGGACGTTTAATTGAATTTCTAAGCTAAATTTCAAAACTGTCCTAACAACTGTCCTATTTGATTTTATGATGCATCACTAGTTTCCCGTTTCGTTTTTTGTGCTAATACAGTTGCACAGCTATGGTTGCTATATGTACTTCGTTTCGAGTTTCGTCATTAATTGGCATTTCAGGCGGATTGGTCATAACGGCTCGCACAAACCCGTATCGTTTCTCCATTTAGTAATTGAATACGTATAACAGTCACATGATAAAAAACGAAAATTTTCTTCCGTACTTTATGCGCATTCTCAATTCGACGAGACATTCGCGCAGGCTTAAATTTTTGCAGTTGTGAACTGCGCTGACGTACCACTGAGTGTGTTCTACTCCCCTGTTTTAACGCGTCGCCGGATATTTTTTGCAGTTATGAACTTCTCTGTCCCAGGAGACCGCTGATAAAAATGTATGTTCATTGCAGTGACACATTGTAGCCTGCAACAATGGCTAAGGAGAGTGTGTGTAGAATAATATGCACAGGGACGCCGGAAGATGGAGACATGGCGAGGGCATTTCCCCCTCTGCCCTTTCAAAAGAGGGCAACGGGGGCGGAGGTGCCTTTTCATCATAGGCGTAGGAGCAGGCAAATTTTTGGGGTGCGAAGGATGTTGCCCGAATTTCCCCAAACTTGCCCGAAAAGTTTTTTGTGGAACTTTTGCATACAAATATTCTCCCACAAGCATCATGAAGACCTCTTTTTGGTGCAACCTCCAAGAAAAGGTCTTCATGTGTGTTTATGCAAACCTTGGGCGCCATTTTTTGAAGTCAAACAACGTTGGGCGCTATTTTTACCCGGATTTTCAGGGCTTTTGCCCAGACTTTCTGCTAATCAAAACTTTTGGGATTGACTTGCAACCTCTGCACCCCCACCTCCAACACCACTGCTTTTCATAACAGTATCACAGGTAATTTCATGGTTTATCAAGATCGACTTGAAACAAATTTATTGCAGTAATTTCGACACTCAGAAAATTCAGAATGATTTTCTCTCATTTCTGTTATTATTTTTGAGGTCAACATTGTTGATGAACAGAAACAAACATAATTGGAAACGATTTTTTTATAAGTTTCCATTGCTCTCAACTGTTTTATTGCTCCCCCTTCCCTACAGAACCGTCGCCAGAAAGTTTTCAGCAGAGGGGCTTTTCGTCTGTTCCGGGGGCTTGACGTTCTGAAATTTGATAAAAACTCCACCGATTTATAGTGCTTCATAATTCAATTTAATGGGTCTTGGAGCTTTGTTTGGGGAGACTAAGCCCCAGAGGACTCCGTGGCGACGGGGCAGATTCCCTACCGCTGCTCCAGCGTCCATGAATATATACGAATATATACTCCGACTCCACAACACTGATCATAACATGCATGTTGTGTCAACAAACTTCGCCAAAACGGTGGTTTACAAATGTAAATATGCCGTCACATTTTGACATCACAAACAGCGTATATCCAGTAACAATGACCACCATATACGCCACTGTTCCATACTAGAATTTGGTAGGGGAGCATCCAATCAAGCAGTCGCCCCGGGCATCACCAGACCTTTGCACGCCACTGCTCACACTGCACAAGTATCAGGTTAACTGTTCTAGTGTCATGCAGTGATGAGTTCATGTCTGCTCCTTCGCCTGCAAAGCCATATTACGACACTTGCGAGCGGATTGTTCTACTGTTGGCCTTTGTTGTGTAACAATAACATGACAACAAATCTTCAAAGGTTCACTTCAAGTTACAGTAGTAGGTGTTTTGCCGCATGTGACTGTTGAACACAGACATCTTGGTAGGTAATGCAACGAGACAGTGACTGCTGATAGCGGTAAGCCATTTAGTTTTATACTGTGTGAAAAGAAGCATGAGTGAATCTGTGACAATTGAGAGTCCTGCGTGGGTTGAAAATTTTTGTCCGCTGCCGCACTACACTCGCAAATTTTAATCCCGCCCAGCCCCGCAAGCCCTCCCGACTGGCACCCGCCCCGCATTGTTTTCGTCCCACACCTGCACCTGTCACAGAAAACCACTAACAACTCATTCAACGTGTTTTATCGCCGGTGGCAATTTATTCATTGGCTCATTTTAAAAACCAACGGAAGTCTTTACAAAAATCTATAAAATAAGAAAGTGAAACCCTTTTTGCTCATGTCGCTGTCACATGCATTGAGTCAACATTCAGTAACCCGCACAAATAATTTTTTTATCCCGTGCCCGCCCCACACCCGCGCACGTATCTCTGCGGGTTCCCGCCCCGGAAATACGGGTACCCGCAACCCGCGCGGTTTGACCCGCCCCGCGTAGGATTCTAGTGGCAACGCTTCCACAAGTTTGAAAAATCCATTTTTAGTGTGATCGTGACCAATGTGCCTGAGTGAATAGATTAATCCAGTAATCGGCAAACTTTCCTTATGATGGCCCAAACCACGTTTTCAGTCGTTATTCAACAGCTGTTGCTTATAGTTTAAGGCCTAATTTCAAACTTATGTAGAATGACAAAAAACGCTTTGTCAAAGTCAAACGATCAATCTTCCACTTCCATATTTGTTACAGTAGCCATGTTTTAGCCCACGAAACCAGCGCAAGACTTTATAGCTCCTAAATAGGCTACTTGCACTCCACCAAAGAAGTTGTTCCACGGTCCAATAAAGTGCTCACAATGTGCTGACCACTAGCTTAATCAAGCTACGCATGTGCAGGCTTCTTTGCACATAGTGTTAAACTGCGTGGCTTGTTATGATATTTCTATGCAGGCCTATGGGAAAACTCCCAATCTCTAAGGCAGCGTGGTCCGACTGTGGCCCGCGAGCTTTCTCAGTATTGATTTAATGTTGTGTGTAGTTTGCAGTAGGGAATTTTAATCAGAACAAGCATAACACTTTTTAATAATTTTAGAGAGCTTCAAGAAATTAGTCAGCAAAAATACATTTCCCAAACTGAAAGATTTCTATTCTCGATGTTTGGAAGCACATACGTGTGACGTGTATGGGAGTAGGCTACTTTTTCTATTATTAAGCAAGTCAACTCTAAAACAAATCGAATGGCAGACGAAACACTGGACAACAGTCACCGTCACTACTTGCATTGGTATTGACATATATAGGAACGATGATGTCAGAGAAGCCTCGACCGTAGGCATCCCACTGATAGAGATTTGTAATAAATTGCTATTTGGTAGCTTATTGTATAATAATATCAATGACGCACTTTTTCTTTTTCAGTTCTTTTAAAACCATTGCTTTATTAGTATACATGATTTTGTGAGAAGTGGCCCGCAAATTGTCACATTTTTGCGTAGGTCAAAAGCAGGCCTACTTCGCTGCACCCAGGCTCCCCTCTAAGAAAATTTTACACTGAGCAAGTGTTGTTTCAGTCAGCATGAATATTTTAAGGCAGAGTTCTAAATTAATCACCCACTTTGTGACTTGTTAAAATAATTATAAAATATTATCGAAATATAATAAGAGTACAAAGTACACATTTAATTAAAAAAGCTTCTGAAAGGAATATGCGATATGCTAACACGTGTTCTGCTTCTGCATTTGGAATGTTGCAAGTGCGCGAGAATGAAATTTCACTGCGCAATTGGTCTCGTGGTACTGCGCATTTGCGCACCTCAGAGGGAACATTGCTGGCACCGCCGTCTCCCCACTGGCGGCGACCCGTTTACTCACAACACATTCCACTTTTCCTTAACCATTTCTTTTTCCGTTATAAAATCAAACCCTGCAAATTTTATTTTTGGTAAAAATTTCGCCCTATAAAGTTTTCCTCAAAGCAGGCTAATCTTGATACATTTGCCGCCAGCCATACGTTATGTGATATTTGCACCCCCTCAAGTTCATAATTCCACCTGTGTGATGGGCAGAGAAATCGATGAAAGCGTCATGCAGGCAATTGCTTCTGAAATGAATCTTTCTGAAACTGCCTTTGTGTCTTCCGCTAACGACGATTACAAGAAGCAAGAGCGATTTGGTCTTCGATGGTTTACTCCAACAAACGAGGTAAGGACAATTACAGAACCGCGAAAATGTTGGTTTTTGATTGCTCTGCTGGGTAGGATATGACTGAAGGAAACTCAATTATCTAATTTACACAAAGTTTAATTTTTCCTCCTGTGGGAGTGATCACCCTGCAGTCAGCTTAACTTGGAATTTATCCTAAATCAGCGTTTTAGTTCGAAGTCCAATATTTGATATATTCGGACAATTCTATCCTAAAGGAACAGTCACAGCGAGATATAGGCGATGTTACGACATTATTCAACATACATAAAATGCTCACTTCATCAAAGTGTGCAAACAGCATTCATTTTGCATTTTGTTATTCTGTATTACTGTAATACCAATACAGCAGTCAACAGTGGAAAAATCTCCAAACCTAGATCCTGAAGTAGTTGACACTACCGAGTGATTTCTAGCGGTTGTTTTCTGTTATTTGGCTACGGCAAGCCAGTGGCCAAGGATAAAATGGGTTGTTGCCTTCGATATTTATTTAACAAAAGGTTTTCGTTTGATAAAGCATACTGTGAAATGTCTCAACCAGCGTTTTCTATAAATTGTTATGGTAAACACTTTCTGTTTTTAGCAGTAAGCCGGTGAAATTTAAAAAGTCAGCACTTATGTTATCAGCGGATTAGTCCATCTTTTGTTTTTGGTTGCAATGTATTTTTGTTTTTTATTTGAAAAAACGTAAAAAGCATCAAGTATGTGGTGGATGCAGAGCTTCAGTTAATGACAGATCACATGTGCTTGAACAAATAAAAACAGGTCATCATACGAAAATTACCAAAAAAATTATTTGTTTTTTCATAAATACCGTTTACTTCACCCCGCCCCAAACATTCGTAAACCACAAACTAACTTGCAAACGCTCTGTTGCTATCAGTGGGTTAAGTTAGGCGTAAGCCGAACGATTTTTCCTTAGTCCTGCTCCGCTGTGACACGGGCCACCTCCCAGCAAAATTCTAAATGGATTCGATGTCAAGTTGCAAATATTTATCATTTCCTAACTACCGCCATCTGAGTGTTTGCGTTTGAGTTCTCTGCCATGAGCATTACTATCACCGATTATTGTGAAATATCAGGAAACCGAAAAAATAGATTACCCAGCTGAATACTTCACAATAGTTGATTTCAGTATTCAAGTTAGGACTGGATAGCAATTTCGATTAACAAGAAGTGGTGAACGCTCGGTGTTCTTCCATCTAACGCGCACGGTTCAGGGTTGAAGACCACACAGTTGCACTAATTGCCGACATCACGTTTCTGTTTCTCAAAATGTGTAAACAATTTTCTGCATTGTAACTTTACAACTAATGTTAGAGAATGCATCGACTTAATTTTCACGCTTCATGATTTTAAACTCAAACCCAAGACCGCGGAGGTACACAGGTGCGAGACCCCACATTCTGCAATCGCAGCTTTTCGTTTAAATTTTTGCAAGTAAGCTAAAAACTTTTCAATGTAGTCATTATTGTGAGGTTTTTATGAATGCACATTTCATATTAATGGCCTATTTTAACTGACGTTCCCAATTTTCCGACAATAGAAAACGAGAGCCTCGACATTTTCGGCAAAACGTGTTGGAGGGGCCCAGCACTAGCAGCGGCTTATTTGAAGCAAACGAAACGTTAATGAACACCCCGTTGTCTACATGCGACCTGGCACCAAGGGCATTGGACAACTTTTTCTTTCCAAACTTTAGTTTGATGGGTGAGCGTTAGGTTGAGGTTAGGGGTAGTTTTAAGGCCAATCTGCACTGAGGACGAGCCAGAAGTTGACAGGCGTAATCCTTTGTTTGATTGCGTCGGGTAATCCTGCGCCGTACGCGGCAACTCCTGGACGCTATAAAAGAAACAAGGATTTGCACATGGTAACACCTGGTTCGTCCTCAGTGCAGCTTGGCCTTTACCTTTCATTGCGCGAACAAGGTTGCATTTTGTAATTATGCGCCCGGGGCCTCGCGTTAACTTAATCCTGTCCTGTTGCAATGGCTGTATTCCGGAATGCGCCTTGAGCACATGCTTGACTTGGTTTTCTCAGCCTCAAATTAGGAACACCGTAGTACAGTAGAACTCGTCTAATTCGTCATCGTTTAGTTCGTCAATTCGTTACTATCTTTTGTGTACATTTCTGTTCGTCTAATCTGCTCAATTCGTCACCTCTTTCTATACCTTAGCAGCGTTTTGTTCGGCTAATACGTCATTTGCAGTTTCGCTTTTGATGTCTAAGCAGTACGTGTGGGAATTCAAACAAACTAAGGATCTTTTTCTGAGAATTGTTGCACCTCGCAATTTATTTATCGAACTTATACACGAGGTGCGAAGCGCGACCCGACTCCCCATATAGAGAACGTGGGAAGTCTTTGCAGTTTGTCAGAGATTTAAAAGGTGCTAGATTAAGTGCAGTCTAGATAGAGCAGAGGAATTAATTGTTGTATTCAACCATAACGTCATAAACTTGTATGTTACTGCAAATAAGAGCACTATGTATACGAGTTACAGTACTATGATAAAGTATACGAGCTTATATGATAGAGTTTTCACTTGTTTGCATAATTCGTCACTTCGCCTAATTCGTCGCTTTTTTCTAATCCCTTGAGGTGACGAATTTGGCAAATTCTACTGTATATCATTTTGGAGCAGGCCTACAGTTTTGAACTGCGTCAGAAGTGAAACAGGCTTTAAAAGTCGAGCTGAAATTCGTGCTTGAGTTCAGATGTCAAGTGGGCTGCTGAAAATACTAACATCAAAATTAATTCTGCCTAAATTACTGTCCTACAATTTAATATAGCAAAGCATGTAGTAACATCCAATGTTTCAGCAAATCCTTAGCTTTGGCTGCACTTCATCATTGAATATTATTTCACGCAAATGATATAATCGATCCCACCATCATTCCATTAGTGAGCGACATCAAATAACTGTGTTAAGTATTTCCAGGAATAACAATTGTTTGTCCTAAACCAGTGGTGGGGAACCTGCGGCCCGCGTGAACATTTGATATGGCCCGCATCAGAATTTTCGTTACCCAAGTTTAAGCATAATACCGCGTCAAAACGAAGCTCCATGTTAAGCAGGTACTTAGATACTGAGTCAAGAGAAGTCACTCTTCCTTATAGTTAAAGGAAAAATTGTAGGATAAAACTAATTGATTTTGCGGCCCGCCAGCGATATTGGACAATGCATGCGACCCGTGGGAGTAAATAGGTTTGAACCTAAGTGAAACGGCACTCCTTTCTCTGCGACAAATGTATGATATGACCACCTATGGGTGGTCCTGTTCTCGATATATTGAGTCAATGCAACCGGGGCGGTCTGTGACATTTTTAAAACCACCACCGTGGTGCAAATCAAACGTTCTTTTCCATTGACTGACTGTGAAGGGAATGTTATGCGTGTGAGATAAGGTGCAGTGGATAAGCAAACAACGAGCTCTGAATGTTGCTACTTGCGTTGGATTCGCGTAAGCAGACCTGTGGCTGCATGCATAACGACATTTGATAAAAAAATGCGAATAAGTTCCCATTTTTTGAAAACTGAACTGTTTTTCACAAGCTGTCCGTGAACTACCCAGAATGTATCCGCAACCTACTTTTGGGTCGCGACCCACTATTTGAGAAACACAGAATAAGATAATCCGCTGTTGCAAAAATTAACTGCTATAAGATAGGAGCAGCAGACTTACGTTGAAAAAATTTGCGCTTTTCTTTGTTAGTAGGAGTGAGGACATAAGCGCGATTTCCTCCAAGTCGAAATTTATCAGGTTCAATGGTGCGTTTACTTCTATAGTATTTAACCAGATGAATTCGTCGATTGCTTTCGTGGCTTCGATTGACTGCAGATTCGGTTGTCTCCGATTGTAGCACTAAGCTTGAATGCTGTGGATCTTGTGATATTATCACATAGGCCTTGTATTTGCGTTAATGGAATGCGGCAATGGTAGCGATTAACAAATCCGAAAAAGGTTATGCAGCATGTTTTTATGATTCAAGTCAAATTATGGCCAGAAGTGGGGTAGTCCAGACACAGGGTTCCTACGCAGTTTTGAAAATAAATTTCCAGACTTAATCTTTTCCAGTTCAACTACAGGCACTATAATATTTAACACGATCAAAGGAAAATAACAAACTTAAATAAAATATTATGAAAATGCACGTCAACGATCAAGTCTGGAAATTTATTTCGTTTTCCTATACTAACATACCAAAAAAATTTTCCAGGCTGGAAAATGACCGAAACTTTTTCCATACGTCTCCAGACTCAGTAGGAACCCTGCAGACAGGAACCTCCGGTTTGGTTAAAATTTTTAAACTGAGACTATCAAAAAGTGCGAGACCCAAATGTTGTGCGACTGAGACCTGAAAATTTGTCGCAATCGCCGTAGCTTTTTGAATTTATCAAAAAACAAATCATCAATACTTCCGATCTTTCTTCTTGTCGAATTTCAAGCAGTTTTGACGTTTCTTAGTTTTTCCCTTACCGAAGATACAACAGAAAGCGAACAGGTTGACCTCCTGGAAAGGTGGGTCTCAAAGTCTCAAGACCCGTAGCCTTCGAGACTGACACTCACAAAAACAAGTCTCAAGGCTCCATCAATGAACAATTGGTGAAGAAAGCATGCTCTACTGACAAAGGATTTGCTGCATGACTGTTTTCCATGTGTAGTTGAAGGAAATACAGAGTTATTTTAAGAAAACAATACTAAGCGCGCATGCCGGCCGTGAAGCTTGCCCAAACATTCTTACTTAACGGTAAAGCTGTCTGTTAAAAATTGCAATGTACTTTACCAACTTGAAAAGAGTCCTTTCTAACGAAAATAGTGTAAAAACCGCCGAACAAAACCGGTCAGCTATCCGTGGGTTATCTAGTAGGAGCGTGAAACACGTTTCCGCTTTAAGATTGTTCACAATCAAATTTTGAACTGTCCCATTCTGATTTAAATGGCTCTGTGAGATTTCTTTATCTTTGTTCACATCTACTAAATGCAGCTGACTTCGCATTTTGCAAACTATGTTGAACATCAGCGATTCTCTAAATGATGGCACCAACGATAAAAAGAGTGGCACAATGGGAAACATTGCAATCTGTGTGGATTGCGCACAGTTACGGTGCGGGCATCGGAATGGCTTTAATTTGTGGTTGTTTGTGATTTTATACACGTCACTTCTTTTATTAGGTACCTTTATGTGGCCACGCAACGCTCGCCTCCGCAGCTGCGTTGTATCAAATTGCTGGCAACCAAAATTGTCAGGTTACGTTTTCAACATTAAGTGGAGATTTGCATGCACGCCGAATTGATGGTAAGCAAAAGGCTGAAGGATTTATAAAAATTCATGTACGCCTGAGAGCCACTAACACATGCTATTTTAACAGATGCCATCGTCCTAGACTTTCCGTCCAACGCTCCAGAATTGCTGCAACCAGAAGAGGTCGATCTCACTGTACTTCACAGAACAATTTTTGGGGATGATAGCGAAAAAGTGGACGAAGTCCTTGTAGCTAGAAGAGCTAAGAAGTTGCTTATTAGAATGAAACCAGGTTTTTCAGAAGAAGATCTCAAAGCGCTGAATCCAGATTTTTCGGCAATGAAGTCAAGCCATGACGGATCGGTGATCAAGGGCATAATAGTAACAACACAGGGAGAAAATCAGTACGATTTCTTTTCTCGCTATTTTGCTCCGTGGAACGGAATAAACGAAGACCCAGTTACAGGATCAGCGCACACAGTTCTGGCACCGTACTGGAGCGCTGTGACGAAAAAGCAGAAAATGCTTGCACGCCAATGCTCCAAACGGGGAGGAGATGTCACTGTCACAGTAAGATCTCACGACAGAATCGACATAGCGGGAAAGGCTCAAGTTGTGCTTAAAGGATCATTGTTACTGCCATCTTGAGTCACGTCATCTGACCCTGCTTTAACAAACTTCCGAACACAGCATATGCTGGGCGCTGGTCAGTTCAACTTTAAAAAGTTTCGACTGTTTCCCAACGTCAAGACTTCCTTGTTATTTCTTTTATGTAATCCGATGCCTGAGTCTTGTAAAGGCACATGAGTCCGCCAAACATTAATCCGCTTAGAGTCCCGAACAACAATCGTCCAGCTGGTGGCAACCGCCTGCGCGCAGAAAGGATAGTTTTAAGCGAACTCAGTTGTGTCATTTATTCACTGTGTAAAATAACGTTTTGGTGCATGTTTTTTCTAGCTTGCTGATACAACAGTCACGTTTTCGTGACAGTCTAGAAAATGCACATTAATTTTGTCATGTTTGTCGGTGATGTGTTTATGTTTGCCTAATACTGCTGATACTGCTAAGATATTAAAGAGTACTAGCTCCTTGATGTTGGTATCAATCGCTACCCTGCGATCCAAACAGTGAAAATAAGTGATCGGCATCAGCACCTTCATGCGATAGCAAGTGGCACATTTTGGTCCAACGTGTTTTCAAGCCTTGTTTATCAACACCAGCTAGGGTGGTGATAAAATGAACTTTTTTGCATAACATCAAATGTCACTACAGAGGTTATAAGTTCGGTTCAAGCTCAACAGGCCCGTCGCCAGGATTTAGCAGCAGGGAGGGCCACATTTTTAGAATACAGTAGTATTGGATGCATGCAGCAACCGGTGGGCCAAACGTGAAATGGGGGGGCACCGATTTCAAATGTGCCGGGCACCACTGGCCCCCCCGCTGGCGACGGCCCTGAAGCTCAACATCACCACCAAGCGAGGCATCTCTTGCTTACAACGTTCAACTGAATTAAAGGCGTTCATACAGTTTCTTACAGTGGATTTTAGAAACCCCACAATCTATTATCCTTAAGTCAGGGAATGGTGTAGTGAAAAGCAAGTCTAAGTTCCACGCAACTGCGCGATTGGATACACGAACACAGCGGCGGATACAGTCAAGTAACTTTACGTGGGGCGAGTTCAACAATACAAATGAGACAGTTTCAAGAATCTCTTTTCATCCTTTCCTTTTCATTGAGTAGAAAATGACAGTTAAAATCAAGCGGAAGTCTCGAGAGCGTAGTGTTGCAACCTTTCGGTTGGCGTTGCGCTGAATGCGCGGTTAACCACGAACGGAACGTGCGCGAAGAACAACAACATATATATGTGGCGCGAACAAGCAATAATAGAGTGATCGTGGTGTGTAATCTCTGGTGATGTGAACGATTGAATGTGATGACTGGTGTACGCGAAGAGTGGTCCCGATGGAGTGATCTTGGTGAGTGACCTGTAATAATGCTTGTGAACCTGGTGAACAGTTGACCGTACATGCTAATGGTGATGACGAGAGTGATCTCGTCGGGTGAAATCTATTGTTGCTTGCTGCCACAGTGTGAAGCTTTGCGCACATGCCGCTCGGGCTTACGAACAACTGGATGTATGGTGCAGTTCCTATGTGTCCAGTGATACCCTTGGGCCTCATTTTGTACTTGAAAAGCATAGTTTTGTGGTTACTGTATGATTGTTACAATCATAGTAGCACTACTGCATCATAGTTGCAACACTACTGTAAAGACTTAAAGTAATAACTGTGATGTCACAGACTGCATTTATTCCTGAATGTTGCATGACCACAAAGTACCCTTGGTTAATCTATTTTTTGAAGGCATGATCTTGCTTGTTACCACCTGACAGTTCTGATTTTATAGAACATTATATAATTTTTTTGCATTTTTGGGAGTATCTGTTAGATAGGACACCACCTCAGAAGAAATAAAAAATTAATGAAACAAAGCTAGTAAAACACCATTATTGTCTGTTTATTATAGAATTACGGCAATTAAAAAAAAAACTGTTTTATCTTAAACGTACCATCAGAAGCATGTATCATATCAAACAAATGAATAAAAGTTTAAGATAGAAATCATATTATTGCAGCTTGCTCTTCTAGTGCATATATTAGCATGAGTCAAAATACCCTTAGGTACTTCAAATGATAGAAACTGTATGAAATAGGTAAATAAGCAGAGGTTTCCTGAATCCAAAAAATCTTCTATTCTATAGCTTTCAAACAAAACACGAAAAAACTTGATACCAGATGATCTTTTCGAGTTATAAGCAATTGAAAAAGGGTCATGAATGAGTGCACACAAAAACTATGTCTTACTTGACCTTGATTTACATAAGTTCAAAGGTCATAAGCAAATTGCCAATGATTGATTTTTATTAAGCACACCTGATACATTCTTGCGAAGGTCCAGCTAAAAATATTCACAGATGAAAGACACAAGGCTTTTTTAGTCAGAGCACTAAATTCACAAAAAGTGTATGTAAAAATTAATTGGGAACACTGCAAATTTCAACCAGCAATAACTTTGTGAATACTGGTCCAATTTGAAAAATTAAAAGTGTTTTGAAATTAGAATGATGAGATCACTTTGCTTATGAAATTTCATGATTTTGCTCATGGTCAGATATAACTCTGGATTACTTGGCATGGAATGACCCTAAAATTACTTCAATGGAAATGCCTCAGCCTTAGGCAATTATTAGAAATTTGAAAGGAGGCCTTTGAAGCATTACCTCAGTTGCCTCACCCTAAAGCCATTCATGCCAATCATTTTTCACATAAGTAGGCATAAAAGTTACAGTACCTTAGATAAAATCTCGCTGTGCTGCACTTGGTTAATTGAATATGCTTTTTTATGCAACATACCAAACAGCATGTGCAGAACCCCAAGATTGGGGTAATCACATGGATTTTTTGAAATTTTTCATCACAACTGAAGATAAGGTACTTGAGACAATCTCTTGTCGAATTTTTGCAACAATTAAATGAATGCAGTAAGAACGAGTTGATTTTGAAGTTAACTGATGATTTTCTTGCTAGTTGTTACACTTCATTGACCACAAAAAGCAGTCATCTTGTATGGTCCATAACTTCATGAAACCTTAACCAATTAAAAAAAAAAATAGTTTGTTGGAATCAGCATGAAAAGTTCTATCTGCTTATTAAATTTGGGGAAAATCTGAGATGGTGGATTGACTTTTCCATATTTTTAGTTCATTTGACATGGAATGACCCCAAAAGAACAAAATTTGAATAACCAAACAGCTGAATTAGCAATTTTTCATACTTTATGTACATTTTGGCCAAATTCAATACTTTTTCAAGGCCTTGAAAACCGATTTCACAATTCAATACTTTTAATATCATGTGAGAACCTTGGATTATTCTAAGCCTAGTGGCATCCTAAACAAGCACAATGAAAACGTTTGACCACGTTTAATAAACTCTTCATTAACAAGCAGTCGGTTCTTGCCTAGAACAGAAAAAATGTAGAAACAAAAACAATATACCTGATGTTTCGGCGCATAAACCCAACTGCTTCTTCTTCAGCTTGTTGCAAACCATGCTTTTGAAAGTTGATGGCGGCTGGTGGAACAGCACAACACATAAATAGTATATAATAATACAACAAAAAAACGCACATGCAAAATTCAATTAATGTGGAACAAATGTCATGCACCAGAATGTTGAACACACAAAGACATTTACCTGGTAGTGCATACAAAGTACCAGCAGCAGCTCCGCCAATTAAAGTATTTAGATCATCTTCCACCCCACGAGACTTTTCAGTAATAATTGAACAAGCACAGTAAAGAAATGCAACTGAGCCAAATTTTTGTGCCATCAAACCACCATTCTTTAAAACAGCGCTGGTCATGAGCATTCTCTGTGACTTTCCCTGTAAGTAAACAAACACACTGCTGATTCAACTTCCTGCGACATCAGTTACCAGAACAGACAAATTTGCCCATAGTGGTGCATGGTAGGCTTTACTTTAACTGATGAGTATAAAATGTATTGCATTGTTTACTGCAAAAAGCACCCGGGCAAAACAGTGAAAACAAGCACTGTCTGTAAATATCTGAAAGCACTTCCAAGCTTGTAGTTGGAGACTGAAAAAAACCTGAGAGTATCTTTCCCAAGGTTTCCCAAATGATGTGTTGCGGCACACCAATGACCTTGAAAGAGACTGATTGAAGTGTGCTGCAAAAGTGTCATACGTTGACAAAAACCTTTTACTGTAAAATATTTCCTACATTTTGCAATTGGTTTTCACATTCATCAAGTAGGTGTGCTGCGCCAAATCCAAAATTTATTAGTGTGTTGTAATGAAAATCCATTCAAAAGGACTGCTAGCTGATATATCAAATGCGCAAGAGGCACAAATAAACACTAAAGAAAGCAGGAAAAACAACAAGGACAAAGTTGACCAAGGCAAAAATAATGATTCAGCAAATGCTCTGGTGGAAACAGTTAACAGCAATTTGACAGCATGGCTAAAAACGAAACAAAATTTAGCACTGTCATAGCCAATAATAACACATTTTGTTAACACTTTTGCTACCAGCCAACATAAATATACGTTGTTTGAATTTGTTAACGTGTTCCCAGCCAGCGTCAATATATGTATTTGCTATCACAAGTGTTCTTGGAAATATACATATATGTTTTTATCCAAATTTCGCAGTGGTGTATAGTCTACCAAATGCTAGGAAAGCATGTAGGAATGTATTATAAACGTTTCTGTAAGCATATTTAGGTATGTTGAAAAATTTTATTGCTCGATGCCAGTATATAGGTGCTTTTATTGTCTCAAAAAAAGTGAAACCTTTGCAAAAAAGTGGTCCCGGTAGGCCCATGCTTGTTGCATGCAACCTAAAATGTTTTGAAATCGATTTGATATGTTGGCAATTGATTAGTGTGAAGGCAACAAAACGTTTGCTAGGTTTGCTTAGCAGTATTTGCCTGCCGCAGAAACAGAGCATTTTGATTTCCTGACAAAATGCCTGGGACCTGTGGATATCGCTGCAGGGAAACCACCTGGGATTGAAAGTATTCCCTTTGACGACTGCACGAGCTAATATATTGGCTCGCCCTTTTTGGCCCCCTTTTTTTTAAATCGCCTGGTGCTGGAGCTAGAGAGCTGTTAAAACCCTCTAAGGATTCAGCAAGTCTTCTAGTTGACATCGAAAAAATTTTTTTTTCGTTTTTGGTTTGGCATTTGCTGGGGTGAACGTCACAAGTGGGGGTGTTTTTGCATTTTTTTGGCCACCTTTACCTGGCCCTGGGCCCCCCATTCACCCATTCTTTTGGCTCAAGTTATTTTCAGAAACTAGGCAAAAATCCACGTCTTTAGAGCCCTTGAATGGCTTTCTAGCATATCTGTAGCCAAAATTATGGATAAAAAAACAAAAATTGGTGAAAATTTCTGCACCCACAAACCCCAATTTGGGTTGGAACACACCCCTTCTTTATATAGACAACACTCCACAGCAGATCGAGCTAGAGAGCTGTTTAAATCCGCTGTGAATCGAGAAAGACTTGTAGTTTAGACTGAAAAATCAATTTTCACCAGGCAATTTCGGCCTTTCTGGCCATGTTTACAAAACCACAGGATGTTTTGACAGGTCTGTCAAAACAATCCATT